>JAEEGL014476317.1_pt1 | contig 11705 bp, 10 predicted proteins | sample 9134231 | NCBI WGS metagenome assembly JAEEGL01 (sample SAMN16246548, study PRJNA631951) | gut metagenome | biome: gut microbiome; feature: rumen; material: fiber-attached | host: Bos | place: Iran: Karaj | collected 2018-10
AGGAAATATCAGATACGAAACTTCAGTCACTCCGTGTTGGCGTTGAAAAAACAAAAATGTAATCAGGAATTATCCATGAAGAAATCCAGTAAAACTGGGCCATTTTGGAACAATTCCTGATTACAAAGAATTCCTGATAACCAATAGCAATATGGTAATGAATTGGGTTGTGCTTTTCTAACCTTATTTTATCCTTTTATAAATATTCTGGTTACGTTCCATAAACCCAAATCCGATAAGATCTCTCCTTATCGTGCAGAAGTCATCGTGATAATCGACCAGCATCCGGTTTACTTCCCGCTCTGTATACTCTTTCCCTAGTTCAAACTGTTCTGCTATATATGAAATGACTATCTCAAGCTTTTTCTTCTGAGAGGGTATGGAGATCAGCCGGCCGTCAACAATAAAGCGGTTGATTATTTCTTCCCTGTATGATATTTCCCTGTCTTTTGTCTTGTCGCCGGTAAATAGAATCTCGGCCATGGACTTATTGAACATTTCTTTATTGAGAGAGTAGATCATATAGAACTGGGTCCTGCTGCTTTTTACGATACCGCAGGACTCCATTTTTTTGAGATGGTAGCACACGGTTGCCGGAGTCAGTTCAAGCTTGGAAGCTATCAGCTCAGTATAACTGTCGCCCTCATACAGTATATTCAGGATGGCTAATCTCGATGCGTCCGCAATGCACTTCAGGATTTCGACAGTGTTTTCGCTGTTCATATGATTTTTGCGCCCTCCATTCCGCCCAGAGCTTCATACACCGCTCCCATGGATTTAATAAGGTCGAGTGTATATGAATATTTCAGATTGGCTTCAAATCCCCTTTCGGGAGATGAAGCATTTTCTTTTTCCTTTTCATAGTCAGCCAGAAAATGTTTCAGAAACACACATACATAAAGATAGGCTTTGAATGCTTCTGCATCAGACGGAGCCAGAGAGCTAAGTGCCGATGACAATTCATCTCTGCTAGCCAGAAAAGGGTCGATCCATCCGTAAATCTGTTTCGGGCAAATATCGTCGTCAGGTCTTGTATGAGAAATTGCAGCTTTTGCAAGGTTACATAGGTTCTTCTGAATGTGAAGAGCTTTCATTTCGTTCTTCGCAGCTTTTCTGTCAAGGTTCTTGATCTTTTCGGTACAGAAAGCCATCTTGTAGTTTACAGCTTTCAACAGTTCCGGCATCAGTTCTTTTTTCGTCATAACATGGCGCTCCTGCTAGTCTTTTTGTACATAATATACCCTAATCACAGCGCTGTTTCAATAGGTTATCAAAAATTATTTCGATAAATTTCAAAAAACTATTGACAGGCTATATTTGACAAATATATAATAACAGCGAAAATGATTAGACAAAAGACGAAACAAAGCAACGTATTAACATTTAGAAATTCATGAAGAATATTAGAAAACAATTATTTCATATTATATCAAATAATACGGGTATGCTGAAAACAGCTTTCAGGATATCACCCGAGATCGTAATCGTTCCGATCGTCAAGGCAGTGCTGGGCGCCGTAACAGGCTTCTTTGCGAATGCATTTGTGATCCGGATGGTGATCAACGGATTCCAGAAAGGTGAACCTGTCAAAGATGTTATCACAGTTCTTGTAGCCATATATCTTGTTGAGTTCCTATGGCAGACGGCAAACCTTGCATATACTCACCTGAGGCTGCCGGTCCTGAGATCCAGGATCTCACTGCATGTCCAGACCGAGATATTCGAGAAGAACTCCTCCGTAGATCTCAGCAGCTTTGAGGACAGCGAATTCTTTGATACCCTTTCAAAGGCATCCGGGATGATGGAAGGACAGATCACAGGATCGGTCAATTCAGTTGCAGAGTTTATCTCCCGGGTCATTTCCATATCCATGTACTCGTTCCTGATCTTTACGATCGATCCGTGGCTGATCATTTTTTCCATAATCCCGGTGCTGTCATTCATTTTTCTCGAGCCGAAGCTCAACGTTCTCCGGCATGACTATGATATGGAGACAAGGACTATCAACCGTCAGAGGGATTACACGAAAAGGACCTTCTACATTGCTGACTACGCGAAGGAGATGCGTCTTACCAATATATATAAGCTGATGATAAAAAGGTACAGGACTTATTCCGAAGATATAAAGAAGGTGATCTCAAAGTACGGGTTCAGGCTCATCGCATTCCAGATGCTTCTGTACGCGTTCTTCGACGCGATAGTCGGCCAGTTCGCACCCATGATATATGCAGTAGCCAAAACTCTGGTGGCAGGTACCATGCTGTACGGAGACTGTGTGGTCGTCATCAGTTCCGTCGCAGGTCTGACCTCGGTTTTGCTGGATGTCGTTTCTGCGGTCACCGACTTCCAGAGCAACTCACTTGATATAGATGAGATCAATAAATATGTAGATCATAAGACAGAGATCAATGAAGGATCCGAACAACCGAAAACGACCGGTGATATCGAGTTCAGAAACGTATCGTTTACCTATCCGAACACCACTGAAGAAGTAATAACAGATGTTTCGTTTACTATAAACCAGGGAGAGAAAATTGCTCTCATGGGATATAACGGGTCGGGGAAGAGCACGCTGATAAAGCTGATGATGAGGCTGTATGACCCCACGGGAGGTGTGATACGCTACAACGGTACTGACATCAAGGACTACAGGCTTTCCGAAGGATCAGGTTACAGAAACAGGTTCGGTGTCCAGTTCCAGGATTACAGGCTGTTCGCCATGTCAGTCCGAGAGAATGTCCTGATGAGGGAGTGCGGTGACACCCGGAAAGATGATTATCTGGTAGAACGTTCACTCAGACTGGCAAACGCGTACGACATGGTATGCGGGTTCCCTGACGGAACAGACAGTGTGCTTACAAAGGAGTTTGAAAAGGAAGGGGTCGTTCTCTCGGGAGGAGAGGCGCAGAAGATCGCCATCGCCAGGTCATTCGCAAAAGGCGGGAATATAGTCATCCTTGACGAGCCTTCGGCATCCCTGGATCCCATTGCAGAAGACACTTTGTACAAGAATATACTTTCCTCTTTGAGCGGGAATACTGTCATCTTCATCAGCCACAGAGTTTCCTCAGCTGTTCTTGCGGATAAGATCCTTCTTATGGACAAAGGGCGTCTGGCTGAGGCCGGGAGCCATACGGAACTGATGAAGCAAAACGGAAAGTATGCGGAAATGTTCAGGATGCAGGCGGAAAACTATGTCGAGAAAGTCTGAGAAAAACAAAAAAACAGCAGATCCGGCGCATAAGCACGGAGTGCTGTCAAATATAGCTTACATGCTGTCGTATGCCTTCAGATATACTCCGGCGCTTGTGGTCACGACAGTGATCTGGGCGGTCATCGGAGGTCTGTCGAATACGTTCACGAACGTACTTGCAATGAAGATGCTGTTCGATGAAGTTGAAAGGCAGTCTTTTGAGGGAGCCCTTCGGGTCTTTTTGCTGTGGCTCGCGGTCGAACTCATATACAACGTATCCAACTGGATCTTCTGGGGTATCTGGTACAAAAAACAGCAACTCAAACTCCAGGTGAAGATCCACGGCAGTATGTTTGAAAAGGTCAGGAGCCTGGATCTGGCCTGTTATGATGATCCGGATTTCTACAATGATTACGTATGGGCGATGAATGAAAGCGATGTCAGAGCCACTGAGATCATAAAGAGCATACACAGGACGGTATCACAACTTACATCAGTTTCATCACTCATAGCTCTTATAGCGGCCACAAATCCCTTTATCCTTATCGTGATATCAGTTTCAGTGGCTGTCACTGTCGCAACAGATATGGCCGGCCAGAAGATCGGCCTTAAACAGAATGAAGAAAACCTGCCCATAAACCGCAGGATCGACTATCTGAAAAGAGTATTCTCCTTCCCGGATTATGCCAAGGAGATCCGTTTGAGCGATGTCAAAGATCTGCTTATCGGTAAGTTCCGTGATCTGAATCGGAGGCAGAAAGATATCAACGTCCGGTACGGGAAGAAGAAGCTTGCCATAAACTTTGCGGTGAAACTTCTGGAGACTGGTCTGTGTACGATGGGTATATCGATCTGGCTTATCGTTAGGCTTTTCATGGGCCTTACCAGACTGGGGGATTTCGCAGCGTCGCAGAGCGCCGTGTGGGGACTTTACGGTAACGTGAAGTCGATCATCAGGCAGTTCGTTTCATACAGGGAACACAGCATATACATAGAGAAATTCAGAAAGTTCATGGATTACAGGCCGCTGATAACCGGCGGCACGGAAAAAGTTGAGGATGTCCGGGAGATCAGTCTTGAAAACGTTTCATTTACATATCCGGGAGCTGATCATCCTACTCTTTCAGATATAAGCTTCAAAATATCGAAAGGCGAGCATATCGCCATTGTCGGATATAACGGGGCTGGGAAAACAACGCTCGTGAAGCTTCTTCTCAGCCTGTATGCTCCATCGTCAGGTAAGATCATGTATAACGGGAGAGAAGTGTCCGAATATGACCTGGAAGAATACAGAAGATCATTCGGCGTAGTATTCCAGGATTATAGACTGTTTGCGGCGACGATAGCGGAAAATATAGTCGGTGATGTATATGATGAGAGTAAGTATACGGATGTGGTCAGAGCTATGGAAATATCTGGGTTCAAAGAAAAGATCGATGGATCGGATATAACCGTTGACACACCACTGATGAAGGAGTTCAGCAAGAACGGGATCACTCTTTCGGGAGGCGAGTCCCAGAAACTGGCTTTAGCCAGGGCGCTCTGCAATGAACACGGCATTCTTATATTTGATGAACCTTCTTCGGCTATAGATCCGGTCGCGGAGTACAACATAAACAGATCTATCGTAGAAAACACAAAAGGGAAGACTGTCATTATCATAAGTCACAGACTTGCTACGACGAGATTCGCTGACAGGATCCTCATGTTTGATTCGGGAAGGATCATTGAAGATGGGAGCCACGAAGAGCTTATGGCCATGAACGGCAAGTACGCGGAGATGTTCAGCATTCAGGCAGAGAAATATATTACAGGAAAAGGGTAAATGATTTCAAAGTGAGGATAAATAACCATGTATGAAGAAATCAAAAAACTTTATGAGAAGATTCCATCGTCAGTATGCGACGGGCACTGTTCAAAATGCTGCACGAACATGATCCAGTTTGCTCCGAGCGAAGAAGAAAAGATGGGTGGATATAAATGGGACGGCGTGTGCTCACACCTGAAGGATGGAAAGTGTTCCATATACGAAAACAGACCCTTGATATGCAGGATCTATGGAGTTAGCGAAATGTTTATATGTGAAGGTTGTAAACCGGTAAGGACACTTACAGAAGAAGAAACACTGGGGATTATTCATGAATATGTAAGGGTTAGGAATGTGGAAATTGACTCAAACAAGATGGGAGTCGGTCATGAAGCAAAATATTAAGAGTATTATTTACCTTTTCAAGCCATACTGGAAGTACGGCAAATCGATGATTATTATCATGAAATAATTCCTGATTACATTCCGCGACCTTGATACATTAAATGAGACGTTTTTAAATGTGTTTTGAGTTTTTCCTGATTACGTGGGAGAGGTGTAACCTCAGTGTAACCATATAAAAACAACTGAACTGCTCGTGACTTTTAACACCCTCTCTATTGTGTCACTAAGGGCAGAATGATATAATAAGGTGAAAAGAAAAAGCGAAAATATAGTTTATTGATAACAAAAGTTATGAAAAGTTCACATCAGATCATCAGGTCGCCAATTAAATCAATCCTTGGCCTTGTACTGGCCTGCCTGTCGTGCGTCTCGCTCTGTCTCTGCACCGGTCAGTTCTATTCCGCTGTCAGGACCAAAGACAATCTTGAGCAGGAATTCACGACGATCGCGCTTCCGAATATAGACGAGGCAACAAAGGGCCTTGCGTTTTTGGAATCCGTGAGCCGCACGCAGGAAATCGAACAATATCTAGCGAATCTTTCGGATAGATATCCCGAAGACGTCCTGTCGACGGAGAACTTCTATCAGACAAATGCTGTCGCAGATATTTCCGCGATAAACATCGATGCTTCAAATGAATTCGTCAAAAATGAGTTTTTTGACACGGATCCGAGAAGAGGCAGCCTGGCAGAATCCATTCTGTATATCAGGATCGATGAGATCGGTGAAATCAATTCCGAATGGACTGATTTGTACAGAGATATGTACTCCCAGACGGGGCTGCCTGAAGACCAGGCACCTAACTTCGGCCTGGAATGCGAGATAACGGGGACCGTCCTGAAAGCCGTGGCTCTGAACGCTGATTACAAAGACCCTGCGGGGAAAAAAGCAAAGATCACTTTCCGCTTTACGGATATGGAAGCCTTTGAGAGTTACGGACTTGAAACAGGGATGGAATGTCTTGTTTTCGGAGTCGACTTTACGGACGACGACCGTACGCTGAGGAGGAAAATAGCCGTCTACCCGTCGGCAGGCATCAGCGATCTGTACGCGGATACTGACTGGAGCCTGATCCGTGAAATGTCTGAGGAAGACATTCTGATATATAAGGAACTGAATCCGAATGAAGAAGAACTTCCTAAATATGAGTACGCGCCGGGTGCGAGAAAAGGCATATCGCTGAAACCGTCGGAATATGACATGATGAACCGGGTCTCACTGACTGTCTCGGAAAACATCATGGTTAACAGCGGAGAAGCCGGCAAAGAAACATACACACTGGTCGGAGGAGACGAGATAACGGCTGCGGAATACATAAAAAAATACGGTTACCCCGGCCTCAGCGCTGTCGACGGAGACGTGGACGAGTATTTGAAAAGCGCTGACGGCGAAATATGGAGAACATGGGCGGAAGTCATAGACATCGAAAGCCGTTCATTTCCGATAGTATCGACCGCGAATGTCGGAGCTGTGGCCCAGTTCGCTTCCGGAGACACATTTCTCGTCAGCGGCAGGGTGTTTTCAAAAAAGGAATACGCTGATCAGAGCCGCGTATGCATCATTTCTGAGTCTGTAGCTGAAAAAAACGGGATAAAAATCGGTGATACGGTCAGTTTCCGGTTTTATGAGCAGGACGTGAATTACAACCCGCGCAGCACCCGGAAGATCGAGGGCAACAAGTCGGATCCGCTGGCGGGATACTATTCGCCGGTACTCGGGTTCTGCAGCGATGAGGAACTGTTCGAAGTAGTGGGGATATACCGCCAGAAGGAACAGTGGGGCCACGGGAATTATGATTTCACGCCCAATACCGTATTCGTACCGAAAGGGACCGAAAAGGGAACGCCTTATACCAACTCCTTCTATTTTTACTCGTCGATCGTTTTGAAAAACGGGTCGATAGAAAGAGTCGAAGAGCATCTGAAGGACGACGGAATGAACGGGCTTCTGGTGTATTATGACAGAGGGTACACGGATATAAAACCTGCGGTGGACGAATATTTTAAGGTGTCTCCGGGAATACTGGCCGCGGGCATCGCGGCGTGGCTTATTTTAACGGCTGCTTTCGTATATGTTTTCGTAATACAGAGAAAACAGGATGCCCTCAGGATGACCTGCCTCGGAGCCGAGAAGTCCGCTGTTGTAAAGCACCTGTTCACGGGCGGATTCACCGTGGCCCTTGCCGGCATCGTCATCGGAGCAGTCCTGTCCCTCGTGTTCATGGAAAGAATAATCAAGGTGCTGGTCTCTTCCATCGGCTCGGAGATCGCTCTTTCCCCGGTAGTTTCAAATCCCGTTGTCATTATTACAGCGCTTTGTGACATAGCCGTTACGGCTATCATCATATATATCACGTCAGTCATAGTGTCGAAGAACACTTCCGTCTGACAGGACAACGGAGGATTTGCGTGCTGTTTTTCCTGAAAAGAATCTTGCGCAGGCCTGTCCCCGGCATCATCACCGCGGTCTGCATGGCAGTGATCACCTTGCTTATCTGCCTTCTGAACGCCGGGGAGGCGGAACTGGTCAGGCGCATAGATGAAACATATACCGAGATAAAAGTCGAGTGCGCGGTGACTAATCTCACCGGTACCGGCGACGACAATTTGAATATCACATACCGCGCGGTGAACCTGTTCCTCGAGGATCCGAGGTACGGCAGCATAGTGTCGGAGGTGTCGTTCCTTGACTATCTGGAAAACGTCCGCATCAGATCGAACTGCAACGGAAAAGTCGGGAATGAGACAGTTACGATCTCCGGGCTCAACGACATCACAATCGCGAGGGAACTGAGGCCGGAAGAGGAAACGTTCATATCCTGGGCCGACGGATATGACGCATCCGTATTCAAGGGCAGCGCTCCCGTATGCGTGGTTCCGGAGTCCCTGTATTCCGGGGAGGAAGAGATGGAGATCACCTTCGTGCACATGTACGAGAAGGACAGAACGGATACCGTCACCCTCAGAGTGGCCGGGACATACAGGGGATTCAAGAACAACGTGTACTGTCCGTGGGAAGTGGCAGCGGAAGAGGAGATAAAGCTTGAGGGATACATACACGCCGACGCTCTCAACGCAGTGTTCAGGGACAATTACAGGATAGACGAGTTCCGTGAGAAATGCGCTTCCCAGTATTTTGCCGAGGTGGACCCGAAAGGGGCCCCCGCAGGCACGGGGAACAGCAGTTACCGGTATGCCCTCGATATCTACGATGATGTCCTTGAAAGGACCATACGGGGACTGGAGACCAACAAGACCGTATTTGCGGTATGCGGTATGCTTACCGTAGCGGTCTCCATAGGAGTGGGATTCGTGATCGGTTCCATTATTTCAAAGAAAAACGAGAAGATATTCGCGCTGAAGCTCGTCATGGGATCTGAAAAACGGACGATATGGGCCGAAGTGATATGCGAGCTCGCGCTGTTCTCACTGATAGGGATAGCGGCGGCCATAGCAGTATCATACGCAGTCACGGGATACAGCCCTCCGTGGATCACCGTCGCGGCGTCCTTCGCCGCGGAGATCGCTGGCATTACGGTCGTGGTAGTTAGTGTTTTGAACAGGGATGTTCTCAGCCTGAGCGGGAGGAAAGAATGATGCGGATCGAGATCAGAGACGTTTGTTACGAGTACAAAACAAAAAAACGGCACACAAAGGCCGTACAGGGGATAACATATACTTTCGAGCCCGGCAGGTTCTACGCGATCGTGGGAGCCAGCGGATGCGGCAAGACTACGCTGCTGTCGCTTCTCGCCGGTCTGCGCCTGCCAACTTCCGGAGACGTGATCATCAACGGGGAGAACACGAAAACGGCAGACTGCCTGAAGATCAGGCGTGAGAGCCTTTCTGTGATATATCAGGACTTCAACCTGTTTCCTTATCTGACGGCGGAAGAGAACGCAGAATATTCCCTCCTGCTGAAGAAGGCGCCTAAGGATGCCGCAAGGAAGAAGGCCCGCGAAACACTTGAGAAGCTGGGAATCATGGAAGACCAGTTCGGCAGCATGCCCTCGAACCTTTCGGGAGGCGAGCAGCAGAGAGTCGCCATAGCCCGGGCCCTTGCCGCGGACTGCAGGATCATCCTGGCAGACGAGCCCACGGGGAGCCTGGACTCGAAGAACAGCAGCAACATAGTGGATATCCTGAGAGACCTTGCCCATGAGGACGGGTGCTGCGTCATCGTGGTCACGCACGACAGGAGCGTCTCGGAAAAGGCAGATGTGGTCATCGAACTGTCCGACGGGAAAATACTAGGACAAGAAAGCTGCCATGATTAGCCGAGAACAAGTCTCGTGCAATGCACATAAAACCATTGACAAATCCTTTGCTTCGAGTTTTTAAGAGATCAAAATGAGACAATAAATGATTCGATAAATGATCCTATAAATAACCTGAGTGATTCAGAAAAGGCATTACTCACATTGATTATATCAGGGCGGGCGCGGAACAAGCAGGAATTTTCCTTGCAAATCAAGAAATCTCCGGCCACAATACAGAGATATATTAATCACTTAACAGAGATGGGAATAATTAAGAGAGAAGGTTCAAATAAGAACGGCCGCTGGGTCATCGTAAAGTGATTGCACACGAAATACTGGCAACATAATGGCAACAAAAAATCGGATATTCAATATCCGATGGATAATACAGATAATAGGGATATTACAAGCCAAATTATCTATACAAAAATGTTTAAGTCGTGTTTCTGGGGACCGAGGAGGAATAGATTTGCTTATGAAAAAAAAAACACTGACATCAGCTTTGATTATTTTTGTACATATATTTGCTCAGTGTGGCGTTGCAGCTGTGCTGTGCTGTTTTGCTCCATATATGAATTACTGGTTTGGATTGGCTGAAAATAGTAATTCCGTATTTTTTGACATAACATGCTTTTTTGGAATTCTGGCGTTCGTGTTTTTGGATTTCATATTAAGCTGCCTGATATCAACAAAGCTCCAAAGGCCTAGATGGTATTTGCATATGTGCGGATTATTGATTCCTGTAGTTGCATGCGGGTTGCTTTGGATAGCGTTTTTTCACAAAGATCCTACCCGATTCTTTGTTTTCGTTTGTTTGTCGTTTTTTGGAATAAATCTAGGTATCATTGAGCGATTACTTCTGATTTCTGGTTTCAGCCATAAAAGTCTTAAACTTTATTCAATCGGAACATTTTTCAGAAAAGCTGTGAAATATATAGGAATCATTCTTCTACATTATGTTTTCACCATTATCGCAATTTGTATATCAGCAGCCTGTTTTTCTCTGTTCCCAAGAATAATACGTCCGATATATCAATATTTTCCAGTAATTAATGGTAGTACAGCCTTATCACAGTCAATGATTGCTATTTTGATAGGTTCATTGCTGTGTTATTTAATTAGACCAGCTGGTGCAGAATTCTTGCTTTTCTTCTTTTGTTGCAAACAAACGTATTACCGCTGGTATTTGCACTTGGTTGACCTCTGGATTCCTGTTTGGGTCATTATTTATATTTCAATAAGACTGATTCTACTAAATGATACTGTAGTCACTTCTGAAATGTGTGTTATTTTACCAATCATGATTTCTGTCATTACAGGACGTTGTTCTCTCATTGCCCTTGTAGAAAACCAGTTATCGTTACGACCGCTTAAATCTCTTGATCATTAACAGCCACTGTGGGTTGGTAAGCATATACCAGTCCAAGGGGGTGTCTGTCCCCTCAAACACATCATATTAAATATTATTGAACTGCGGAAGGAATCATTCATTTTTTCCTTTACACGCAGTGGAAAGGTATGGTCATAAAAATGGAAAAAGATGCAAAAAGAATAAGCAAAACTGTCATTCTGCTGTTCCTTGCTGTCGTTGTTTCTGCAATGTTTGCTAGTTCAGTTTTAGCAAACTCAGGCATCTCTTATGAGGACAGAAATGTCAATTACTACATGGAATCGATGGATGAGAACAGGACCGTAAAGCTCAGGTTCTATGGAGATCTTAAAAATATCCCGTATATAGAGCTCAGTGATTTTTACAAAACATTCATTGCTTATAAGGCCCCGAGAAACTTCCTGACCTCATCGCGTATAAGAGACTATCATGTTATGTATACCCCCTGGGAAAGCGCTATAATCGTAAACCCAACAAATGACACGCTTATAGTCTACGACCTCTCCGGATTCACCTATCTACCGTATTACATGCTCAACAGCAAAAATGGTGAGCAGGACGAATTCCACCCGTATCTCATTTCTTACGATACGTTTGTAAACGTACAGGAAGCTGAAGCTATGGAGATCGATCTGTCAAAGTATTCGATTGA
>JAEEGL015241539.1_pt1 | contig 11705 bp, 6 predicted proteins | sample 9134231 | NCBI WGS metagenome assembly JAEEGL01 (sample SAMN16246548, study PRJNA631951) | gut metagenome | biome: gut microbiome; feature: rumen; material: fiber-attached | host: Bos | place: Iran: Karaj | collected 2018-10
GTGGGGATGTTCATCGGGCGTGAACGTGAGGCGAACGAAGTGTTCGACGGCATTGCCCAGCGTTACAACGGGCTGAAACAACGTGTGGATTCCCTGCTCTCCTCGCAACCTCAGAACCTCAGAACCTCAGAACCTCAAGACCTCACAACCTCATGCCCCACCGTCTTCAGCGGCGAGATGCACGGCGGCAACTGGTATGCCGTGGGGGGCAAGAACCATCTGGCGCAGATGTTCCGCGATGCGGGTGCCGACTATATCGTCCACGATGATAATACCGGCGGCGTGAACCTCGAATACGAACAACTCTATGCCACGGCTGCCAATGCCGACTATTGGCGCATCCTGAACAGTTATCCGGGTGATTTCTCATACGATGCCCTCCTGTCGAGCGAACCGCGCAATGCCCATTTCCGCGCCTTCAAGGAACGGCATGTCATCTACTGCAACATGCGGCAGACGCCCTACTACGAATCGGCTCCCGTGGAACCCGACCAGGTACTTGCCGACCTCGTGGCCATCTTTCACCCAGAACTCCTGCCCAATCACAAAGGGAAGTATTACCAACTGCTGAAATGAAAAACTCTGTTCTCTTTTTTGTACTTCTGGCCTCCATTGCCCTATTCTTCGTACTCAACCTCTTGCTGGGGACGGTGCACATTCCCATGATGGACATCCTGCGCATCCTTGCTGGAGGGGGAGACAACGAGATTTGGCACAACATCGTCTGGAGCAGTCGCGTGCCGCAGGCGCTCACCGCAACGATGGCAGGGGCTGGTTTGGCAGTGAGCGGACTGCAGATGCAAACCGTATTCCGCAATCCCTTGGCCGGTCCGTCGGTATTGGGTATTTCCAATGGTGCTTCATTGGGCGTTGCTTTTGTGGTGCTGATGTCGGGTTCTCTGGGCGGTGTGGCATTGAGCCGGCTCGGCTATCTGGGCGATGTGGCCATGTCCGTGGGCGCCATTGTGGGAGCGCTGGCAGTGATGCTGCTCATCCTCTATGTGGCACAGAAGGTGAAGGGTGACGTCACGTTGCTCATCATCGGTGTGATGATAGGTTATCTGGTGAATGCCGTCATCGGCGTCCTGAAGTTCTTCTCGCCAGAGGAAGACGTGAAGGCATACGTCGTGTGGGGACTGGGCTCTTTTGCCCGTGTCTCGGGCGATCAGATGCTGCTCTTCGTCGTCTTAATGCTCATCCTGCTGCCTTTGTCCATGCTCTTGGTGAAACCTATGAACCTGTTGCTCTTGGGTGACGACTATGCCCGCAATCTGGGTCTCGATGTCCAGCGTCAGCGCATGCTTGTCATTGGCTCGTCTGGCATTCTTGTGGCCATTGTCACGGCCTATTGTGGCCCCATCATGTTCATCGGTCTTGCCGTTCCCCATCTCTGTCGGGCCATTTTCCGTACCAGCGACCATCGTCTGCTGATGCCGGGCACTGCACTTGTCGGGGCCTCGCTTGCCCTTGTCTGCAACCTCATCGCCCGTATGCCGGGCTTCGAGGGAGCCCTGCCCGTCAACAGTGTCACGGCCCTCATCGGTGCCCCCGTCATCGCCTATGTACTTTTCCGCAGGAAAGGTCAATATTAATAAAAATAGAAAACGTACAATGAAAAACTACATCTACGCTTGTTTGGTGACATCGCTGATGCTCGTTACCACCTCTGCCTTTGGACAAGAAGAACAGGGCTTCAAGAAAATCAATGTTACGGAAAACTTCACTGAAAATGGTTTCCAGTGGTTTCGCGATGCCCAGTTGCTTGCTGCAGGCAATCGGGAGAAGAGCAATGCCATGACCATCGGTTGGGGCGGCATCGGCACACTTTGGGGCCGCACGGCACTGACTGTCTATGTGGCTGAGAAACGCTATACGAAGGAGTTTATGGATCGCGAGCAGTACTTCACGGTGATGTCCTTCGATGTGGCTCAGAGCCGTGTGCTGACCTATATGGGCCGCAACAGCGGACGTGACGGTGACAAGGCTGAGGCGCTCGGTCTCCATGTAGCATACACTGCCAACGGCACGCCGTACTATACTGAGGCCACGATGGTGATTGAGTGCAAGACGATGTATGCGGCCCCCTTCGACCCGCAGTACTTCAAGAGCGAAGTGCCCGAACGCATGTACGGCAACTTCCCTGCCGGCATCCATTCGATGTACATCGGCGAGGTCGTGGGAGCCTGGGTGCGTGAGTGATTCGGGAAAAAGTAACATACAGTTTATAAATATCCCATGAAAAGGAGCACCATTCTTGTCATCTTCTCCCTCTTTTTGATGATGGGGGCGGAGGCACAAATCAAAGTAGAGGTTTCGGAAAGCGTCGAACTGATGAGCATCCTTTCGCGAACGGCGGGTCTGCGAGAGTACAACATGGACATGGCCGGGCAATACACGCGGGACACGGAAACGTGGTTCGCCCCTTTCAAGGACCATCCTATTATAGTCTATTACCAAGGACTGCATGACCAGCAAAGTATCAGTTACGATGCCGTGATGAGCATGGCTGTTCACCTCGATATCGACAAGGGTAAGGTCAAGTTTCTTGGTGATCCCTCCGACCTTGAGAAACGCTGGAATGGTGTGGACGTCGAGGACTTCATTACTCGACTGAATCAGTTTTATACTGACACTCGTTTCCATGAGTTCTACAAAAAGCATCGTGCCTTTTACGAAGAGGGAGTCAAGGCGTACGAGACGAATGTCATGTCCTACTTCCACCAGGACTGGTATGCCCGATTCTACGGCATGGAACCTGTGGAACGGTTCCGCGTCGTCATCGGTTTCACCAATGGCGGAGGCAACTACGGGCCAAGCCGTCAGTTGGCAGGCCAGCCCAAGGAGGTGTTTGCCATTTGTGGTTACTACCTCGACCCCACTACGGGACAGGCTCTTGCGAACGGGGCCAATCAGGCTTCGACGCTCATCCACGAGTTCAACCACTCTTTTGTCAACCCACTGCTGGACAACGTGACGAATACTGCACTGATAGAGACTACGGGGAAGAGACTCCAGCAACTGTCAAAACTCGGCATGGAGCGGCAGCACTACCTCAACTGGCAGACGGTTGTCAATGAGAGCATTGTCCGTGCGGCGGTCATCCTTTATATGCTCGACCAAGGTTTCTCTTCCAAGCAAGTGTCGAACGAAATGGCCGTGCAAGTGTGCAGTGACTTCCGTTGGATGCCAGAACTTGTCGGCGCACTTCGCCGCTATGCCTCTCACCGCGACAAGTATCCGACGCTCAATGATTTCTATCCCGAAATCGCTTCCTGCCTCGGGCAATATGTCGAGTCGGAATTCGAGCGCATGAGGGAAGCACTAAAATAGATTTGGTTTACTATTCGCTTTTAAGCAAAAGAATAGTAAGTTCTCCTTTGGGGAGTAAGGGGGCGCAATGCTCATAGCAATGTTGGACAACAACTTTGCTGAATCGGTCGGCCTCCTCGGACGAAAGAATGTCCCAAAGTTCGCGGGCCACGGCAATCTTGGGCAATTGACAATTGACAATGGATAATGGACAATGGGCTTCGCGCAGGAGTTGGGCCACGAAGTCCTTGTCCATCGTGACGCGGCGGCTGTGGGTGTCCAAGTGGCCTTGGGCGAGTTTCACGGCCTTGCCAATCATGATGCCGAGTGTTACGTATTGGAAGCCCAATTCATCAGCCATCTTCAGCGTTTCGCCGATGTAGTTGCCATATTCCACGAAGGCTTGATGGGGCAGGTCTGGATAGAGATTGCGCAGTTGTTGCTCGCTCTTCATGCCACTGCCGATGACCACTCGTTCAGATCTGCTTGCCCGTGCCACCTCCATGCACTTGCGTATGCTCTGGAGGAAAGCCTCCTCGGAGTAGGGCATGACGATGCCCGAAACGCCGATGATGGAGATGCCGCCCTCGATGCCCAGGCGCGGATTGAAGGTGCGGCGGGCAATCTCCTCGCCGTTGGGGATGGAAAGTATTATTTTGAATTTTGAATTTTGAATTTTGAATTGACTAAGGTTCTCGCGCAGCATCTCGCGCGGCACGCGGTTGACGGCAGGTTCGCCGGGAGGAAAGTCGAAACCAGGGAGGGTGAAACGTCCGATGCCCTCACCCGTAAAGATCTCGATAGACTCTCTCCCACCCCCTCTCTGAGAGGGAGGAGGGCAGTTACTTCTGCAGATGAGGAGCTCATTCCGTCTGCCCTCCACTTCATGGGAGAACGAGGGGGTTGCCCTCACCTCGATGCCGTTGGTCACGTCGGGGTCGTCGCCGCTTTCCTTGATGCAGTAGGCGTAGTCTTTGCCGTAGCCGACGGGCACCATGATGGTCTCGCCGTTGGGCAGACGGACGGGTACTTCGGAGGGCGTCTTGTTCTGCAGGAACTGAACCACGGCGGCCACGGCGGCTGCTGTGGCGCAGGTACCTGTGGTCAGCCCGCTCTTCAGGGGGTAGAACTCGGGCAGCAGGTGCTCCACCATGCGGCGCAGTCCGTATTCGCCATCGACGGTGCGGAACCCCTTCGGCATCTCTGGCCGCCGCAGGGCGATGACGCGCATTCCCCTGGCCTTGGTCGCTGCAACTTTCTCTACGAAACCGCCGCTCGTGCCGCTCTCCTTCAGCAGTATGGCATCGGCCTCGACGGGTATTTCCCCAGCCTCCTCGTAGTAGCAAAGCTGTTCCGGCCTTGCGCCCTGCATGAGCGCCAGCCTGACGGACGACTCGCGGTCGAGAATGCGATAAAACACAGTGATGCCGCTTTCCTCCAAATATTTGAGCCTTTTAATGCTCTGCACGCCGGTGGTGGCCAAGAGTGTGTGGACGTCAGTGGGCACTTCCTGGTAGCTGTCAATCCACGTGATGTCGGGGTCGCGCGGTGGATAGATGCGTTCGAAGCGGACGACGGGAATCTGCAGCGAACAGGCAACTTCGGCGATAGTCTGGTGGAGGATAGAAGCAAAGGGATGAGCCGAATCCACGATGAGCCGAATCCCGTGCTCGCCGCAGAACGCCTCCATAGCCTCCTTGTCCATCGCACCGTCCGTGCGCCGCCCGTGGTGCATCGCCACATCCTGCTCGCCCGTCTTGGTCGAATACCAATACAGGCTTCCCGCCTCTTCCAGTGCCCTGATGGCCCTGCGCCCCTCCGTTGTGCCGCCGAATACAAGTATCATAGGTACAAAGATACGATTAAGCGAGCAAAATGCCAAACTTAATAAATAAAAATATTCCTGCTATTTCGTTTTCTTACCGATTCTGTCTGACGAACTCCATGGGAGCCATCCCCGTGATGCGCCGGAACGTGCGACCGAAGTACGAAACGTTCTCATAGCCCACCATGGCCGCCACCTGCTTGACCGACCTCCGCTCCGACACGAGGAGCAACTGCGCCTGCGTGATGCGTCGGCGGATGATGTAGTCGGTGGGCGTGGTGCCTGTCTGGCGGCGAAACAGGCGGATGAAACTGTCCTTCGTCATGCAGGCTTCGTCGGCCAGACGGCCCAGAGAGGGCACGTGCGCCAGGTCGTTGTTGACGACCCACAGCGCCTGCAGGATGCGCTTGTCGCTCACCGTGCGCGGACGCGCTTGAGCAAAGAAGTGGGACAGAAGGATTTGCAGCAGGCCGCTGATTTCCATTTGTCGGGCCACGGGCCGCTGCTGGAAGTCCTTGATGCCTTGCAGGATGCGGGTCGAGGTCTCGTAGTTCCGGGGATCCTTGTTCTTCAGCGCCAGTTCGGGAGCCAGCCTCGTCAGATAGCGGACGATGCGCTCGTCCACCTCTGTGGCAGGGATGATGAGGGGAAACAGGTTTTGGTGATAGAGGTCGAACACCTGTCTGGAGGCATCCAGAAAGTGCAGGTAGTAGTGGCCGAACGCCCCATCGCAGTGAACGTTGTGTGTGGTGAAAGAGGGTATCAGGCACAGGTGTCCCGGCCGCAGTTCGTGGGTCTGGCCGACGAAGGTCACTTCGCCCCTGCCTTCCGTCACCCAATAGATGCGAGAGAAGGGGCTGCAGACGCGTTCGTAGTTCCAGTCGCCCTGGTGGTGCGAGTGCCCGATGTTGAGCAACTTGAAATCGTAGTTCATGGTATAGACTTCTCGATAGGCAAAGATAGGCATTATTTTGGGAAAACATGCTATCAAAGGGGGTAAATCTGTCACAATATCGACTATTCGTGTCATTATCGGAAGTAATCGGGCAAAAACCGCCGTCTTTCCTCTCCATCCTATGGAATTTTGTCTATCTTTGCCCTACGGAGAACCATGAAAAGCAAACAAGACATGCAATATGCTATACCCGCTTTCGTCCTTTTCTGCGCCGTGCTCGCCTCGGTTTCGGGCCGCGCCCAGACAGCACACCCCGACTGGGAGAATCCGCAGGTCATAGCCATCAACAAACTGCCCTACCACGCCACTCTGCAACTGCCCTCGCGCGAGAAGGAATGCAAGGAAATCATCTCGTTCGACGGGCGATGGCTTTTCCACTGGTCACCGTGCCCCGAGGAACGCCCTTCCGACTTCTGGCGCACGGACTACGATGTCAGCCAGTGGGACAGCATCGCGGTGCCGGGCAACTGGCAGATGCAGAACTTCGGCAAGCCCATCTACACCAATTACCGATACCCATTCCGGCCCAACCCGCCCAGCGTGTCAGGCGAACCGCCACGCGACTGGTACGCCTACGACCATCGAAATCCCGTCGGGTCGTACGTTACCTTTATTAATATTACGCGCGAGATGCTTCGCCACAATCTCATCCTGCACTTCGGCGGCTTCAAGTCGGCCATGTACGTTTGGGTCAATGGCCAGCGCGTGGGCTACAGCCAGAATGGCATGTCGCCTGCCGAGTTCGACGTGACGCCCTACCTCCGTGCTGGAAGCAATCGTCTGGCCGTCGAGGTCTATCGTTGGAGCGACGGATCGTATTTGGAAGATGTGGACATGTGGCGCTTCAGTGGACTTTTCCGCTCGGTGCAGTTGTGGGTGCGTCCGCTCACGCACATTAGCGACTACTCCGTCACCACCGACCTGAGCAACGACTTCCAGGAGGCCACCGTCCGTGCGCGGGTGGAACTGTGCAACACAAGCCTCCGCAAGGCGCGCGACCTTACCGTTGCCTTGTTGATTGATGGACAGGAAACCTTGGGACACATGAAGCTGCTTGCTGCGGGCGATACCAGCCACGTGGAATTGACCTGCAGGTTGCAGTGTCCGCGCCTATGGTCGGCCGAGAAACCGAATCTCTATCCGATGTCCGTCGAACTGCGCGACCGCAAAGGCAATACCATAGAGCACTTCGACAATCATCTGGGTGTTAGGCGCATAGAGATAGTTGGCGAGGTGCTCAAAATCAACGGAAAAAACGTGAAGTTTCGAGGTGTCAACCGACATGACCATCATCCACGAATGGGGAGGTATGTGGACGATACCACTTGCGAACTGGACATTCGGCTGATGAAGCAGTGCAACATCAACTTCCTCCGCACGACCGTCTATCCCCACACCCCCATCATTTATGAACTCTGCGACCGCTACGGGCTTTACGTCATGGACGAAGCCAGCAACGAGAGCCACGGCTTCGGCATCGGCAACCGCGAGATGGGCGAAGCCCCCCCTTGGCGAAGGGCACACGTGGACCGGGCTGTCTCGTTCGTCATGCGCGACCGCAACCACCCCAGCATCGTACTATGGAGCATGGGAAACGAGGCAGGAGCAGGCGAGAACGTGTGGGCCATGCGCGACACCATCCATGTCATCGACCCCACTCGGCCGGTCTTCTACGACAGCGACCGCCGATATTCCGACATCTACGACGATAGTTACCTCTATCCCGAGGAAATGCGCCGTGTGGCCGAACGTGTGAGCGACCGTCCCTTTATGATGCGCGAATATTGTCACGCCATGGGCAACTCCATGGGCAACCTGCAGGAGTATTGGGACATCATTTACGCCGACTCCAGCATCTGCGGTGCTGCCATTTGGGACTGGGCCGACCAGGGATTGGCCAAGCCCATCGACGGGTCACCGCTCCGATTCTCTTCGTCGCTCCGGCTTCAGCCCGACGAGTTTTGGGCCTACGGCGGCGACTTCGGCGACCAACCCAACGATGGCCCTTTCCTGATAAACGGCATCGTGGCTCCCGACCGCACGCCCCACCCTCAGTACTACGAGGTGCAGCATGTCTATCAGCCCATTCGTTTCGTGCTCGACGGCAAGCAAAAGGTCCGTCTCGTCAACCACGACTGCTTCACGTCGCTTGACGAATACGACTATCGCTACCAACTGCTTTGCGACGGATTGTCCATAGAAGAAAGAACATTGACCCTGGAAGGCGACGCGCTGACCCTGCTCCCTTTGCCCGACGTCCGAGGCGAACTGGCTGCCACGCTCAGCGCCCACCTGCGGAATCCTACGCCGTGGGCTCCCAAAGGCTTTGCCGTGGCTTGCGAACAGTTTGTACTCTCAGCTCCTTACTCTTTGCCCTTTGCTCCTTGCTCCACCGGCCACGTAGAAATCCGTCAGACGACCGCGACCGTCACCCTTTCGGCAGGCTCCCATGTCGTCACCATCAGTCGGGACGGAGCCCTCACCAGTTGGACGATGGATGGCCGCGAACTTCTTCAGGCCCCCCTTGAACCCTATTTCTGGAAAGCCCCGAACGACAACCAGACGGCTGCCCGATTTGAGGAACGCACCACCGTATGGAAGGAAGCCGCTGCCCACCGAACGATTGGCGAGGCAAAAGTGCAACGCGTGAGCGACGGCGTGAAATTGACCATTCCGATGCAACTCCCCATGCAGGCCGACTACACACTAACCTATACGCTCGCCCCGGACGGACGCATCCTCATTGAGGCCGACTATCGGCCCACGGGCGAATCGGTGGAACGCCCCCTGATGCCCCGATTCGGTATGCGTATGCGCCTTCCTGCCGACTTCCGTCAGGTGGAATACTACGGACGCGGTCCCTGGGAGAACTATCCCGACCGCAAGCATGGCGCCTTCTTGGGCCGCTACAGGATGCCGCTCAGCGACTTCGAGACCGAATATATCCATCCACAGGACAATGGGAACCGCTGCGATGTTCGTTGGCTCCGTCTCTCGTCGTCTGCGGAATCGGTTCTCATCGAGGGGTGTCAGCCCCTTTGCGTCAGCGCTTGGGACTATGGTGAGGAAAACCTTGGTCCCCGCCATCCCCACGAGTTGGAGCGCGGACGCTTCGTCAATGTCTGCATCAGCCTGAATGTCCACGGCGTGGGCGGCACCGACACCTGGGGCAAACGCACGCTGCCGGAGTACACCATAGACGCAAACCAACCCATGCATTATGCTTTCGTGCTGAAAAGAGAAACAAAAACCGACTAACTAAAATACTATGAAACAGCTATTTATAATTATGCTCAGTTGGCTGTCGCTGACTGCTACGGCACAGACCGACGTCACAGCTGACTACCTCACTGACTACACCTTCGACAGCGGTTTCCACCACAAGGCTAGCGAAACGACCAAGGTGGATAAGGAAATCAAGACCATCAAGGGATGGACACAGGGTTTCACCGTCGATTACACCATCACTGGCATCTATGAGTACGGTTTTGCCGGTACGTTCAACGGCGGAGAAGTGCCAGCACAGGGCTACGAAGGCTCGACGGGCGGCGCACTCGCCCTATCCACCGGCTGGGGCGTAGAGATGACCTACAGCCAGACCGTCACTTTGCCTGCGGGCGTTTACACAGTGTCGGCCCCCACCTACAACGGAAAGAGCGCCACGAAGGGCCATTCCCTGCTGGCCTGGATTCCACAAAGTGGCGATGCCGTTGTCTCCACGCTCAACGGCTATCCCTCGAAGGAGTGGACGCTGGACCAGATTACCTTCACGCTGACTCAGGAGACTCAGGGCAAGATTCAGATCGGTTATCGGTCTGCCGAAAATGCAGGTTCGGGCAGTTCCGCCAATCTGCTCATCGACTACGTCCAGATTATAGCCAAAAGCATGGCAGACTGCAAGGCAGAACTCGTCGCTACGCTGACTGAGGCCCGAAAGCAGTACGCCGACGGAACGGGCCGTGGAGCCGACGAACTGAAGACGGCCATTGACCGTGCCCAGACCGTCTGTGATGACGAAGAAACTCCGATGGATGTCATCCTGCAGGCCCATGAGAACCTGAAAAAAGCCTTGGCAACCTATCTATGGCTCAATGCCTCGGAGGATTCGCCCGTGGAATGTACCGCCGACTATCTCGCGAATCCTTCGTTCGAGGTGGATGGCACGGCGGGCTGGACCGTCAAGGGCATGAGCAAGCAGAGCAACAGCATCTTCACGAAAAAGCAGGGAACCTATTACCTGGAGGCATGGACCAGCATCGGCAACAAGATTGGTGACGTCTTGCTTTCTCAGACCCTTTATAACCTGCCATGCGGACGCTATCGTCTGACAGCCAACGCCCTGCACATTCAGCAAAGCGGCAGTGGCAGCATCACGAACCAAGGCAAGGCTCAGACCGGCGCATGGCTCTATTCAGGGCTGTCGCAGACCGTCGTCACCAGCATGAAGACGTACGCCACCGATTTTTCCATTGTGGAGGCTGGCGAACCCGTGGAGGTGGGCGTGAAAACCACAAGTCCGACGGGCAACTACCTGTGTGTCGACGACTTCCATCTCTACTATCTGGGCGAGATTGACGTCACCGATATGGTTCAGGCCCTAAGCGACTTGGTGGCATACGCCCAGACGGTTCAAAACCAGAAAATGCAGCAGACGGCCACCGATGGCCTTGCCGTTGCGTTAGAGACATCTCGACAGGCACTGGCTGGAACGGGGACGGACGAAGAAGGCCACACCACATACGATGCCGCCGCCCTGGCCGAGGCACGCACCGCCCTGCAGCAGGCGCTGGCGGGAGCCGAGGCGTCGCATGCCCTCTATGTGGCTCTTGAGGAACGCATCGCATACGCCAGCAAGGTGCTGAAATGGTGGCAAGGCTTGGAACGCAAGGCCAAGGCTTGGGAGACACTTTCTGAAGCCGTTGCCACGGCCAAGGAACAGACTGCCGACCTTACGCTCTCCGACGCCCAACTGAAAGCGGCCGCTAACACTCTGAACGCCCGCATCAAGGCCGTCGATAAGAAGATTTATTGCAGCGGCAGCGCCTGTGGTTCGGATGCCAAGTTGCAGGACAACAATAATCAGTGGTCTCACGTTCGCTCCTACCAGTCGAAGCACTGGGTGCTCTTCTGGGAGAAGGACTATGGCGACGAAGTGCCGAGCGCCGTCCCAGGCATATTGGACACGGCCGACAAGATTTTCGAGATGTATGCCGACAAACTCGGCTTCATCACCATCAACCAGGGGAAGTCGAAGAGCGACACCTATAAGATGATCATTCGCCTCTTCTCCACCTCTGAGTGGAAAGCCGAAGGCAGTGGCATCGACAACCAAATCGGTATGCTCTCGCTCTCCCGATGGGCCTACACCTCGCGCGGCGGACAGACCGTGGCTCACGAGATTGGGCACTGCTTCCAGTACCAGGTACACTGCGACAAGGGCGACTGGAACGGATGGATGTACAATTGGCACGAATCCACCCAGAACCCCTTCTGGGAGATGTGTGCCCAGTGGATGGCCTATGTCTATTATCCCAAAATGCTGCTCAACGACAACGAATGGCTCTGGAATTCCCTCAACGGAATGCACCGTCATCCCCTGGCTGGCTACCTCCGCTA
>JAEEGL015916977.1_pt1 | contig 11705 bp, 13 predicted proteins | sample 9134231 | NCBI WGS metagenome assembly JAEEGL01 (sample SAMN16246548, study PRJNA631951) | gut metagenome | biome: gut microbiome; feature: rumen; material: fiber-attached | host: Bos | place: Iran: Karaj | collected 2018-10
AGCAAGCACAGAGCCATTCGAATTCTGCGCTTGGATATCGAAACGCTGCTCAGACTGCTCAGACGGCTGCTGAAACTGCACGAGATTGGGCAAAGACTTATAGCGAACAAGCACAGAGCCATTCAAATTCTGCGCTTGGATATAGAAACGCTGCTCAGGCCGCTCAGACTGGAGCAGAAACGGCTCGAGATTACGCTTCCTCGTACAGTGCTTCGGCATCTTCAGCAAAGACCGACGCTCAGGCCGCTCAGGCGGCTGCTGAAACTGCAAGAGATTGGGCGTCTGGATATTCCGAATCGGCTGGGAATTCTTCTGCCGATGCATCCTCCGCAAAGACCGACGCTCAGGCTGCTCAGGCAGCAGCTGAAACTGCGAGAGATTATGCGTCCGGATATTCGGATTCTGCGATCTCTTCCGCATTAAGGGCTGAAGCAGCCGCTGTTGAGGCAGAAGGATATGCTTCGGATCTTGAAGAAGCAGTGGCAGCTGCTCAGATGGCAAGAGATTGGGCTATCGGATATTCATCTGATGCTTTGTCTTATTCTGAGTGGGCGCTTGGATATTCTGAAACAGCGCAGACGGCAAGAGATTGGGCTATCGGCTATTCGTCTACTGCTTTGTCCTATTCTGAGTGGGCGCTTGGATATTCTGAAACGGCTCAGACGGCAAGAGATTGGGCGTCTGGATATTCTGAATCGGCAAATGCAGATGCTGCTCGTGCCGAGAGTGCGTTGGCCTCCATTACACAAATGGATATTCCAACTGTTCTTGACGATATTGCTTCTTATGCAGCAAATGCCAGTGATTCCGCAGACAGGGCAGAAGCGACTGTACAGGATTTAAGTGCTGTAATTGACGAAGCACATACGGCAGCTACCAATGCAAATACTGCTGCCGGAACTGCAAATACCGCTGCGACTACTGTTGGTAATTATACTACAAGTTTTATAGCGTTACGTGACCAACTGCAGAATACTATAATTCCAAACGCAAATAATGCGACAAATAACGCTAATACCGCGTCAGTATCTGCCAATAATGCAGCGTCTGAATGCTCTGAAGTTACCACTAGTGCTAATACTTTGGTATCGGATATGCGGGCGATAGCAGATAACGAATGGCCAACTTTGAGGTATAACATTAATTCGCTGATGAGCAATATGAGCGACAGTACATCGCGGACTGAATACGCTACGACAATGATTCGTGATATGTCGGTTACTTCTCAGAATGTAGAGAGCAGTACTCCAGGTTCTGTGACAGTTACGGAAATCGACGATCCGGAGACAGGGTCTCATCATTTTAATCTTCATTTTAAGCTTCAAAAAGGCCAGCAGGGTATGTCTTATATTATAAAAGGTTCTGTTTATGAAACTTTAGAAGATTTGATAAGCGATATTGTTGATCCTGAGGTTGGCGATCAGTACAATGTCGGAACGGTTCCGCCTTATAACGTCTACAGATGGACTGGTGAAAACTGGGAAGACCAGGGGACTATTGGCATATCCGTTAAAGATATGACCAATGCCGAGATTGACGATATTGTCGATGGCGAGACTATTGCCGACAAGAGTAATAAATATCTCGGAATTGATGGCCTTAGTTATTATAACACGAGTAAGATTGTTCCTTTGTTTAATGGTAAAGTCGATAAGGTTACCGGTATGGGGCTCAGTGCGAATAACTTTACCACAGAACTTAAGAACCAAATAACGACGAACAAGGACAACATCTTGTCCCTTTCTACAACAAAGGTCGATAAAGTCTCGGGTAAAGGTTTAAGCAGCAATGATTTTACGAGCGCATATAAAGCACAGATTGACGCCAATACGAACAGCATAAGTTCTTTGACGACAAGCAAGCTTAATAAGGTGTTCGATAATTTCAGCGCTCTTACGGAACCATCATTTTCAAATGGATTGTTCGCCGTTTATTATAATAGCGAGGTTTATAAGCTCACCGGGTCGAGCCTTATTAATTTGGTCACGTCAGCACCTTCCCTTGTTTTAAAGAGTGACATTGCCGACATGACCGAAGTCAGAACGTACCTTGGAATAAATTAAAGGAGGGTAAATCAAAATGGCAACAGGTGATAAGCTCGTTAACCTTGATGAGTTGAAGCTTGTATATGATAAGCTTCATGTTCCGTCCGTTCAGGTTCAGATACCAACCGGACAGTGGTCAGGGTCGAGCACCAGAACTTATACTGTAAATGCCACAGGCGTTACTGCTAATACGATTGTTGATTGGGCTATGGATAGCAGTATCAATTATCTCACAAGCGACCTCACGGTAACACCTGGATCCGGAACCATAACTTTCTCTACTCCAACTCTTCCCGCAGGAACGATTAACGTTACTTTATTCTTCCCTGGCGTCAATGGGGAAGTAGTTATTCAGACGCTCGCGGACGTGTATAGCAAGAGCCAGACGGACGCTCTAATTGCACAATCGACGACTGTTGCAATAACTTCGGAGTATACGAGCGTTCTTTCCGCTATAAACGCGTACAGGAATACAAAGGTATTCCCATTCACGATTCAAAAGTCGGGCAATACTACATACTATGACATACCGTCCGGCGTTGCAAACACATGTGAATGGAATGTTATTTGCGTTGGTAATTCAAGGCGTATTACTGCGCTATTGACGATTTACAGCGGCGCCTCGTTAAATAACGGACGTATATTTACCGCCAATATATTTAATGGATCATATATTTACGATTTTGCTGATATACCATCGACGGCTACAGTAAAAACGGTAACCGCCACGCCCGGAAGCGGCGTAACACTTGGTAATGGTTTTTCTTGCTTAGTCGTTGGTAATATTTTAATAATCAACGGCTACATAGCCCTGAACAGCACACTTGCCGGTAATTACGGTGTATTATTTACATTGCCTGCTGAATATGCACCCTCAAATCAAAGATATGTCCCAATATTCGCTAACTACAGCGCGTATCCTGACAAAGGAGATTATTATACAGCATATCTAAGAACTAATGGCGTTGTATCTACCGAAACGGGCGGCGGGACGTTTAGCGGTAATATAAAGTTTTCGTCAATTGTGATACCTTTGTAATTAATGACCCGAATGCACATAATCCGTCGATTGCTGAATAATTTGAACGATCTGACCGATGCGCTTTGAGGCGCTTTTTTATTGCCTATGTTTGTTCATACAAACCCTAATCCGAATGGATTATATGTAGAAGATTGCGTTGTAAGAGCGATATCGGTAGCGACTAAAAGAAGCTGGGATGATGTGTTTATTCATCTTTGCTTGCAGGCTTATATCATGAAGAATATGCCATCGGTTAATAAGGTATGGGGAAACTACTTAACCTCAATCGGCTTTACCCGGTATATTCTTCCTGATACTTGCCCAGATTGTTATACCGTTAGAGACTTTTGTCACGACAATCAAAATGGCACTTTTATTTTAGCTACAGGATCTCACGTTATTGCTGTAATTAATGGCGATTATTTTGATGCCTGGGATAGCGGAGATGAATTGCCAGTTTCAGTTTGGAGGAGAGAATAATGGCTAATAATTTCATGAATAACTATCCTTACAATACCGCGAACACCATGCCTATGACTGGCGTACCTGCCTACCTTCAAATGCCTTATCAACAGCAACAGATGCAAATGCCAATGATGCAGCAGAGGCCTAATGACGGAAGAGTTTATGTCAACGGAAGGACTGGTGCCGATGCTTATCCGATGCCTAATGGCGTTAACCAGATTACGCTTTGGGATACTGACGGTAAGCGTTTTTATGTAAAAGGATACGATAATAACGGCATGCCGAGAGTTCTTGAGGACAACGACTACATTCCTCATGTACAGCAAGAAACAACTCAGGCCCCTCCGATTGATATGTCAAAGTACGCTACCAAGGACGACATCAAGGATGCCATTTCTGAAGCATTCAAGTCGATCCAGTTTCCAAACATGACCGCGTATGTTACCGAGGAGTATCTCAACAAGAGGCTTTCAACTCTTTCGGTTGGAAATGGCGGAAGGATAGTGAGCAATGATGAATCCAATGGGAAATAATATCTTTTCTATGTTTGGGAATATCGCTTCCCTTTTTCGAAAGTTTAACCAGTGCAGTATCTGGCCCCCGTCCCGCGTCCTGCCTATATTGTGCAGAATCCTTCTTGCTGCAACAACGGGTTTAATACTGGCTGTGGTTGTGGACGCTGATTGGGAGGTGGGATAAATGGCTGAATATAGCGCTATTGCTGTTCAGACTGTAAATCCCGGAGAATCCATCGTGTTTACCGAAACGACCTCTCCTTGTTGGAGGGGTCTTGTTCGTCATAGCGATGGATCGGGTAACTTCCTCCTGAGTGGCGGAATGTACAATAGTGGCTATTGCCCCTGCTCGAGAATGTATAACGACAATGTTGCATATCTCGTTGACTTTGGTGCCAATATTGCTATACCTACAGATGGAACTCCTGCCGGAACTCCTGGTGAAATCTCTGTTGCGTTCGCTATTGACGGCGGTACCGATCAGGCGTCTGTTATGCGTGTGACCCCTGCCGCACTTGGTGAATATTTCTACGTTGGCCGGGCTAAGGAAGTTGGTATTTTCTTGAACTGCTGCCAGACCGTAACCATTCGCAATACGTCCGATCAGCCCATTTTGGTTCAGAACGCAACGCTCCGAATCACTCGGCCTGATCTCCAGAACGGGAGGTAAATCAAAATGGGAGATAATATGAATAAGCAGGTCGAGGAGTTCCAGAGGGATTACGACAAAATCTATGCCAAGGGCAAATGGGAGCCCTGCGACTATACCACGATGAAGGATCTGCAGAAGCTCATGTATTATATTGAGGTTCGGGATGCTATGAAGAACGGCGGTGACTATCCGGGTTCTGAGTATATGGACCAGAATAGTTATGGCCATGGATATTCTTACGCTCGTGGCAACACTATGCATAATCCTTCCAACGGCAGGTTTATGCCTCGCGGTGGTAGTGGTACTTATCCCATGGGTAATGGCCCGTGGTATTACGATGACGGTATGTCTTCTCGTCGTTATTATGACGGCGAAAAGGAAGACGCTATTCACAAGCTCCATAAGGCCATGGATGCTGAAACGAATCCTGAGTTTAGAATGGCTATTCAGGAAGCCATACGTATGCTCGAGGGGAAGTAAGGGTAGACAGTTTGGGACTCGCTGCTGATTGTGGCGGGTCCCATTTATATTGAGGTGAGAAATGATGACTAGTCCGATTGTTATATCAATTCTCAGCACTCTGCTTGCTTCCGCTGGTTTTTGGGCATTTGTAACAAAAGTAATCGACAAGAAGAGTGCTAAGACTAAACTTTTGCTTGGGCTTGCACATGGTCAGATCATGTCCCTTGGCATGACCTATATTCAACGAGGCAGTATAACCAAAGGCGAGTACGAGGATCTCTACAAGTACTATTACGAGCCCTACAAGAAAATGGGCGGAAACGGTACCGCAGAAAGACTTATGAAAGAGATCGATAAACTGAAAATGATTCCCGACGGTGAACTGTTCTCTAGTAGGGGGTAGGTTGTATGAAGCTGAGCAATAAGGCTTATGACGTTTTGAAGTGGATCGCAATGTGGTTGCTCCCGGCACTTGCTACGTTGTGGTTGACTCTTGGAAAGATTTGGAATTTCCCTTATAACACTGAAGTCGGCGCTACGATTTCGGCTATCGATGTGTTCCTGGCTGCTATTCTTGGACTTTCCAAGAAGAATTATGAAGGCGACGGCACCCTCGTTGTAAATACTGAGGATCCTGAGAAGGATGTCTATCATCTGGAGTACAATGGGAATATTGCCGATATCGCTGGTAAGGATACCGTGACGTTTAAGGTAACTGGCAAGTAATCAAGCGATCTACGAGGGGGCCTTTGTCGCCCCTCTTATTTCTTCTTATGCCATTGTTCAAGAAGGCGTAAGAGGAGCGACAGATGAGAAAGGAGAAATCAAAATGGCAGTAGATTATAAGAAATATATTGAGTCAACAGGGACCCATTACATTTCAAATTCCGGACATGACGAGAATAATAGATACAACAGTGGTGTTGCAGGAGATCAGACAGGAAAGGAATGGGAGCTTAAAGCTTGGTATAACAGACCATGGACTGTGGTTTTGAGGTATCCGGATCCTGCTGTCGGAATGAAGATTGCGGAACTTGGAATTGCGGCCGCTCTGAATAACAAGATTGGATACGACCAATATCAGAGAAAGAGCTATTGGACTCAGCTTGAGAAGGCTGGGTATGATCCGTCCAAGATCACAACCGCTTGTGAAGAGGATTGCACAGCCGGGGTAACCGCAAATTGCAAGGCTGTCGGTTATTTAATGGGTATAGACAAACTGAAGAATTTGCAAATTGATACGTATTCCGGAAATATGAAATCACGTTTTGTATCGGCTGGATTTAAAGCATTGACCGACAGTAAGTATTTGACTTCTTCGACATATCTTCTGCCTGGCGACATTCTTCTCTATGAAGGCCATCATGCTGCTACCAATATTACATACGGTAAGAAGACTGAAAAGTTTACAGGGACTACTATGATCGAGATCCCCGTTACCGAGAAGAAGACTGAGGTAGTCACTGTTCCCGGCGATCACGATACGATTGTCGATGTATCAAAATGGCAGGGAAATATTGACTGGGATAAGCTTGCGCCTCTTCTTGCGTTCTGTATTCTTAAGGCATCCAGCGGTAAGGGCAAGGATCCCTACTATGACAGAAACTCTTCCGAGTGTAAGCGGCTCGGCGTTCCTTTTCACGCATATCATTTCCTGTATTGCCGGAGTATATCCGAGGCCAAGAAGGAAGCCAAGATCTTTGCTGACTCTGTAAAAGGTACCATGCCTCTGTTTTGTGTTCTTGACATTGAATCCGAGTCTAAAATCCCTGTATCCGGCGGCAAAGAGATTATAGAAACGTTTGTAACTGAGTTTAAGCATCTGCTTGGAAATGTTCGCGTTGCTATCTATATTGCTCACGAACTTTATCTTAGCTATGGCTTAGATTACGATAGTTTCTCTTACGTTTGGATTCCTAGATATGGCTCTAATAAAGGAACCGTTCTTTCCTCCATCAAGCCAGCATATCCTTGCGACATGTGGCAATATACTTCGAAGGGCAAGGTTGAAGGAATTAGTGGCGACGTCGATATTGATATTCTCACTGGCACTAAACCTCTTGAATTCTTTATCGACCCGGATAAGAAGAACCAGCCTGCAGTCGACGAGAAGAAGGAGACAAAAGCTGTTGAAGAAATCACCAAGACGCTTACCGACGACACACCCGGCTTTACCGGCAAAAAGCTTGCTGAGTATTGTCTAAAGGTATATCAGGATAAATGGGTCTATTGGTATGGAACTTATGGCCAAAAGTGTTCTGAGTCCCTGTACAACAGCAAGAAGAAACAGTATGCTGATCATTATGGCTCTTCTCGCACTTCCGCTTACAAGAAGGATATCGAAAACGGAAAACGCTGTGCTGACTGCGTCGGGCTTATAAAGAGTTATTTCTGGTCCGGCGGCGATATCAACACGATCCCCAAATATGGAACAAATCATTGTCCGGATGTAAGTGCCAATGGCATGCTAAATCAGTGCAGTCAGACCGGAACCATCTCGACTATTCCCGATGAACCCGGTCTTGTTGTTTGGCGCAGTGGACATATCGGTGTATATGTCGGAGGCGGCTACACGGTTGAGCTTAAAGGCTTCGACTACGATTGCCAGAAGAATAAGCTGTCTTCTGGTTCTTGGACTAAGTGGGGGAGATTGCCTTCCTCGATGATCACTTATACGAGCGAGCCTGTCTCTACTCCTACTGATGAGGGTAACCGATTCCTTCAAAATGGCAGTAAGGGAGAGGACGTTAAACAGCTTCAGACCAACCTTATAAGGCTCGGTTATGACTGTGGTCGTTGGGGAGCCGACGGAGACTTTGGCGACGCAACTGAATCGGCTCTTGAAGCATTCCAAAAGGATCATGAGCTGACGGTAAACGGAGTGTACGACGCGCCCACGATATCTGCTCTCGAAGCGGCAATTCAGGCTTTCGATGAACCGGCTAAGGATCCGCTCAAAGTTAAGATTGTTGGTGGTAATTGCTATGTCAGAACGCAGCCCAACACTGACGGTAGGAAGCTTGGCGTGGCAAAAAGTGGAAGCGTGTGGAACTACTGCGGGAAGACTAGCGAAAACGGATGGAACATGATCAATTATAACGGCAATTTTGCATGGGTGTCTGGAAAGTATAGCAAACTGATTGATTGACCTTTGGTGCGGAGCCGTGGTATAATATCGCTGCGACTCCGCTTCTTTCTTTTTAAAGGTCGTTGTGAAATAGAAGGAGAGAAGCAATATGAGAATATTAAAGGATTCGATGATTCAATGGCTTAGAGATTTTAAGGAGAATTCGGTGAAACCGTCCACGTATGACAGACTTATGGTGTCCTACGAGATGATGTGCAAATACGAAATTTCGGACATCTATCTCGAGGACCTGACAAGTTCTGACATACAGAGATACATGAATGAGCTCGTGCGTGATGGATATGCGCTTACGACAATTAAGAAGCAGTACCATCTTCTAAGCGAGTTTATCGATTTCGCCATCCTTAACGATGAGATCTATAAGCCAATTCACAAGGGCGTTAGGTTGCCGTCAGAATCCGCGGTTAAGAAGCATAGAAAAGAGGTCGTTGCCTATACGAAAGACGAACAAAACCGTTTGAGGCGCGTTTTTGAGCGAGGAGATAGCCCGATGTACTACTTGGCTCTTATGATGATGGAGACTGGTATGCGAATAGGTGAAGCTCTAGCTCTTAGATGGGAAGATGTAGACTTTAGAAGACGAGCCCTTCGAATTAGGCGAACTATAGTTAGGCTCGGAGACAGTAGGAGAAGCTACGTTCAGAACAGTGCCAAGTCGCACACGAGCAACAGGATCATTCCACTTAGTAATTACGCCTATACCCTTCTTGAGAATATGCGTGACGAGGACGAGTTCGACGGATTCGTATTCCATAAGAGGGACGGATCTTATATGAGTTACGAGGCATCCCGTTGGTGGATGAAGAAGGCATGTAATGAGGCTGGTGTTGAGTACTATGGTCAGCATACGTTCCGGCATACTTTTGCGACGAATTGCTATGAGAGAGGATGCGACATAAAGGTGCTGTCTAAACTTCTTGGCCATTCTGACGTAACGATCACTTATAATGTCTACATCCATCTGTTCGGAGACGCGCTTGAGGAAATGAGGAGCGTAATCGGATAATTTGCCGGGTACTATATGTAGTAGGTGCGTAAACAAGAAACCACAACATATTGCGTTTATTTCGGGTCTCCAAAACCTTTGTTGTGAGTTCGAATCTTACTGCCCCTGCCACAGCAGTTCCGACAAATATGGGACTGCTTTTTTGTTTCCTTTGCATAAACCGTTAATAGCTATTTGAGCTGAATAAGAGGCGGAGTCGCAATCCCTTCAACATTTTACAAATAAATAACATATTGGCATAGCTCAAAATGGGAGCTCTTGAGGTTCGATTCCTGTTGCCAGTTTATTAATTCGGAAGGGAGATCAAATATGCTAAGCGAATTCGACCTGATCCGACACAGTTTTCCAAAAGAAATTACAATTTATCCTGTGGCTGACGTTCATCTCGGAGCTTTGGAGCATGCCGAAAATGAATGGCAAGCCTTTTTAAAACGAGTCCAAGACGAAGATGCATATCTTATATTAGCCGGAGATCTGATAAATAACAACATTCGGTCTGCCAAATTTTCAAACCCGTTTGATGAGGTTTTAAGGCCAAGGGAAGCAAAGGCAAGGATGGTTGAGTATCTTAAACCTTTGAAAGATAGGATTCTTTGTGTCGTGACCGGCAACCATGAAGCGCGAACACTGAAAGATTCAGATCAAGATCTCACTTATGATATTTGTTCCAAGCTTGATATTGAGAGTCTGTATCGTGAGACAGTGGCATACATGGGCGTTGGTGTTGGAAAGAGGTCCGATGAGAAAGCAGATGTTACCTATACGTTTGCTGTAACGCATGGTACAGGAGGCGGGATATATACAGGGGCTGCCGTAAACAGAAACGAACGATTTGGAAACGTTATTGACGGTTTGGATTGTCTTGTCGTCGGGCATGTCCATAAAGGATTTATCAGCAAGCCATCAAAGATCGTGGTCAATCTGCGCACAAATCAAGTCTCAACAAAGCATTATGTCGTTATATCATGCGTCCCGTGGCTAAATTACGGAGGATATGCCGCAAAGGCCATGCTGCTTCCGGCTCAAGCCTGCGATCCTCAAAAGCTTCGATTAACTGCTAACGGAAAAAGAACGAAGAAAATTATAACAACTTGGTAAGAAAGGGGGATACTGAATGATTAATGTTACTCAATCGTCCTATGGATACAGCGTCATTAATCTTACTGTTGGGGATGATGCGTCAATGACAGTCGAACTCAACACTGACGACGGATCCGCGTATGAAATGAGCAATAGCGAATATTTAATTTTTAATGTCCGCGAAAAACCATCAGAAGAAAGCGAGCTTCTCATTGATCTCAGATCCGAGAACGGCTCCAATGAAATTGTGTTCAGTCATGACGATACAAAGGATCTTGAACCGGGTTATTACTCAGCTGAGATACAGTTGATGACAGAAGATGGAAAACGTATTACGGTTTGGCCAGTACTTACCGGTAATACAAAGACCAGCAAGTCAAATCGGAAAAACTTCTGTTTAATGACAGAGGTGGTTTATGAATGATCGGAGACGTTAAAAGCAAAGCGTCTATAAAAGGCGTTGTAGCTGGCGATAGTTCTGTAAAGGGAACCGTTGCTTCCAAAACGGTCATTGCTGATGCCAAACCTGGCAGAATAATCGTCAATCATGTCTCATGGGATTTATATGAAGGCCCCTATGAGATCACACCCACTATTGAACCGCAGAGTTTTTTGACAGATCATTTGCGCGTCGACAGAAATCTTTCGGTGCTCGGTATCCCATATTACGAAGAAGAGAATGATGCTGGAGGAATAACCGCTTATATAGGTATAAAGCCCGATTAAAGGACTGGTGATAAAAATGCCAAATGACTACATAAACAAGGTGGTGTTCGGTAGCAGGACACTTGTCGACTTAACTGACACCGTTATTGATCCGGGCGACTTACCTATTGGAAGCGTTGTATATAATGCCCGAGGCGAACGTGTTACTGGACGTGCCATCATTCATGATGTATATACTGGTGACACTGAGTATTGGAACAAACAAACCGGATATATTCCTGGAAATGGGGATATAATCGTTTATACAGATAAAGGCGTTATTGATGACGGATCCGGAACGACGAAGAACGTTCCCGGAATCAAAATGGGAGATGGGCTTGCCTATTGCGTTGATTTGCCGTTTGTCGGTGACGACATGGCCGAAACTCTTATCGAGCACATTAACGATCTTTCCAAACACGTTACAGAAGAGGAAAGAGCGCGTTGGAACAACAAGATTAACTGCGAAAACTATGTTCAGGAAGAGACGTTGGTCCTGAACCGAAATTGATTAGGAGGACACCATTATGCCTGATATTTCTAAAATTACACTTCCTTCCGGCACTACGTATGATATTACGGACAGCACCGCCCGCGACATGATCA
>JAEEGL016162274.1_pt1 | contig 11705 bp, 7 predicted proteins | sample 9134231 | NCBI WGS metagenome assembly JAEEGL01 (sample SAMN16246548, study PRJNA631951) | gut metagenome | biome: gut microbiome; feature: rumen; material: fiber-attached | host: Bos | place: Iran: Karaj | collected 2018-10
AGTAGTACCATCATATACCTCCTTAAGTAGATGAGGTCTAATTCTTTTACCATTCATCGCAATTGTAGATATATATTGTGATAATTCAATTGGTGTATAAGTATCATACTGTCCAATAGAAAAATCAAGTAAGTATCCAGATAAAGTATTTTCACCTTTATATCCTAAAGCCTCGTTTGGTAAATCAATTCCTGTCTTAGTACCTAACCCAAATTCTTTAAATGTATTTCGATAAGTATCAAATGCAGTTGTATCTATCTTTAGTGGACCATCATATACATAGTTACCTTTTCCTACTTTAATAGCAGTTTGGAACTGATATGTATTTGATGAATACTTTAAAGCAGCAACATCATCTATCATACCATAAGTATGAAATGAACATTTAAGTGGGGTAGCTGCTATTTTAATACATTCATCATTTCTTACCTCACCTATTTTTAAAGCCCCAGTATTATAACCAACTATATGAGAGGCACCTTTAACAACTGATCCAGGGGTAACAGATGATGTAATAACTCCTGGAGTATAATCTACTACATCTAAACTACCATCTTCTTTTGTAACTACTCTTTTACCTACCATGGCTAAAATCTCACCTGTATTAGGTTCTGTTATAATTACAAATGTTTTAGAGAAATATTCGGTATTTGGTTCAGTCTTGGCAGCTAATAATTCTTCTGCAATAATATTTTCAATTTGTATTTGTAAATCTATATCTATAGATAATACTAAATCATTACCTCGAGTACCTTTTTTTATCTCTTTATAAGTTCCATCACTCATAATTTCATAAGTAGACTTATTTCCTTTTAAGTAATCTTCATATTGATACTCTAAATAACTAGTACCTACTCTATCAGTTAAAGCGTAGCCTTTCTTTAAATAATCCTTTTTAAGTTCAGATGGAATACCATTTTCACTAGTCGATACCTTACCCATTATTGCTTTTAAAGTATTTCCATAAGGATAACTTCTTTGCCAATCAAGTTTAGTGTCAATTCCTGGTAAGTCATCTAATGCTTCTGCAACCCTCGCAAACTCTTCATCAGTAACGCCTTCATTTTTAATAGTTTTCTCAGCATAAGAATATCCTTTATTCATTAAGTAATATATATATGCAGCCTCTCTATCATCATCAGTTAATGCTTCTAACTCTTCATCAGTTATTCTTTTTTTCTCTAGTGTATATATCTCATCACTAGTCATCTTTCTTTCCTTAACTTTTTTCCACTCTTTATCTTTTATTTTAGCTCTAGCTTTCTTTAAATTAGTCTTAACCCAAAATGTTCTAATTGCATCATCAGTTAATTTAGAATAATCTACATCTATATAATTACCTAGTTTATAAGCAAGAGCTATCTCTTCTTTAGCAGTTACCATGTTCTGTTTTTTATAATATATAGTTTTTACTGCCTCGTTATCTACTATTATTTTACCATTTCTATCATATATTCTACCTCTTGGAGTACTAGGTCCGTCAACTATTTTTTTAGTAAGTCTTTTTAATTCTACTTTATAATCATCATACTTAATTACTTGCATGTATACTATTTTCGCAATTAATCCTATCATTAATAAAAGTATTAATACAATTATTATTTTATATCTTCTCTCAATTATTATGCCAATTTTATCCTTTCTTCTATCTACAACTTTATTAAGTTTTTTGCTCTTTGTATTATTATTTTTTTTCTTTACTTTATATTTGCTTTTATTTATTTTAGATTTCTTTAATTTTTTCATATAAAGTATTGGCATAATCAAAATTTATAATTGAGATAAAGTTATTAATACTATTTAATTTTATTTTTTTAAACATTCTATCACCCACTATTAATCTATTCATCTTATATTATTTTAATCATATAATATAATGGTGAATATATGAAAGACAAATTACTAAAAAATTATATAAATAATTTAAAAAAAGAAGATATTAATGCATTCGCGCTTAATAATAATATTACTTTATCTAATACAGAATTAGATATTATCTATGATACTATTAAAAATGATTATAGTAATCTTTTATATGGTAATCATGATATAGTATTTGAACAATTAAAAACTAAAGTATCAACTGATAACTATGATAAAATTATTGATTTATTTTTTGAATATAAAAAGAAATATGCCTATTTTTTATAATAATCGATAATATCTCTTATTAAGTTATCATTAAACTTCTTATTTCTAATCATTTCTATTTCAAAAAGGTAAGGTGGATACTTAGTATCTTCTCCAACATATGGTGTTTCTAATATTTTAGGAACATCTTTTAATTTTTCATGATATATAACTTGCATTAATTTATTAAAACCAATATATCCTAATCCTATATTTTCATGTCTATCTTTATGAGAACCTAAGCAATTTTTAGAATCATTGATATGAACTACTGCTAGTTTATCTAAACCTATTATACTATCAAATTCTTCTAATATTTTGTCGAAATCACTAAGATCGTACCCAGCATCATTAATGTGACAGGTATCTAAGCATACTTTTATATGATTACTTCCTACTTTATCAATAATACTTTTTATCTCTTCAAAAGACCTACCTATCTCACTACCTTTACCTGCCATAGTTTCTAGACATATATCTACATTTGTATTATCATCTATAGAGTTTTTAAGTACATCTACAATATTGTTAATACCAACATCTACTCCAAGTCCAACATGACTTCCTGGATGTAAAACAAGTTTAGTAACCCCCAGTTTTCCTACTCTAGATACCTCTTGTTTTAAGAAGCTTATATTAAAATCTCTATTTTTACTATTTGCTGGATTAATAATATACGGAGCATGTACTACTACATCATTAATATCTATATTATTAGATATCATTAACATTTTTGCTTCTTCTATTAACTTATCATCTAATTCTACTCTTTTAGTGTTTTGTGGAGCACCTGTATAAAACATAAAAGTATTAGCTTTATAGCTTAGTGCTTCTGTAACACTTAGTAACATTTGTTTATCTTTATTAAAAGATACATGGCTTCCTATTATTAGTTGCATAAATCTTCTCCTTTAACTTTTTCAATTATATCAAAAAAACATATCTTTTGAAATATGTTTTTTAAAATATTCATATATTATACTATTCTTCTCTTAAAGCTATTACTGGATCTTTCTTACTTGCTATCTTCGACGGAACTAATCCTGCAATAAATGTTAAGAATACACTTATTAATATTAATACTAGTGCGGCAGATAGAGGTAAATGCATGATATTATTTATATTTAACGCATGCGATACTATAACATTACCAAGTAACGATAATAGTAGAGTAATTATAATACCTAGTATTCCTGCTGCAAGACCTTCAATTATCGCTTCTGCATTAAATACACGAGATATATCTTTTTTACGTGCACCAATTGCTCTTAATATTCCTATTTCTTTCCTTCTTTCAAGTACTGATATATAAGTAATAATACCTATCATTATACTAGATACAACAAGAGAAATACCTACAAAAGCAATTAATACATAACTAATAACATTTACAATAGATGTTACACTTTTCATCATCATACCAACTGTATCAGTATAAGTTATTTTATCTGCTTCACTTTTTTTACTATTATACTTTTTAATAATATCAACAATTTTATCTTTAGATTTAAAATCTTTAGGATAAATATTTATTTTATCTGGATCATCAGTATCAACTGAGCCTAATTTCTTTAAATTATCTTGGTATGTACATTTAGTATCCATAATATTCTCTATATAAGATTTAATATCTACATCGCTTAATGTATAAATACTAGGATCAATACTAATATTTATATCATCAAAACTTCTACCGGTAAATACATTTATATCAGGATTTTCTTTTTGATTTTTTACAATATCACTATCATTAATTTTATCAATTACATAATTAGTTAAATCTTTAGTATAACCAATAGCTCCCGTAGTAGTTAAAGCAGTATCTTCATGCGATTTTATTATACCTACCACTCTAATAGTTTCACCACTATTTACCAACTCATTTACATAATCATCATTATTAGATTTATCAATCCATATACCATTTTCAAGCACATAATAATCACTATTAAATACTAGTTTATAATTTAATCCTAATAAATCATCATAATTATATTCTTCTATTTTTGATTTAGCATCTTCGCCATTTTCACTTTTCTTAACCATATCTTCTAATTCACTTTTGCTTTTTAACCCTAATGCATATAAAGTATAATCACTAATCTCGTTATTAGAATCAATCATCACAACTACTTCATTATAATTCTTAGGAAGATTTCCAGCAACTAAATCATAATTATCAAGTAACATCTTATCATTATCAAATAATTCTACAAAGACATTGTTATTATCAGAAAATTGCATAAACCTACTAATTACTCCTAAGTTTTCATAAATATTGGTTGGATTTACCTTTAAAGTATTACCATCAACATCAGTTGTAAATAAATTTATATCTAAATCATATCCATACTGGATATCATTTGCATACTTACTTATATTTTTATTATTATCAATATAAGTCTTAAAGTCCTTTAAGTTATTAACCTTTACTTTAAAAGATGTAAGTAAGTCGTTTAAGACATTATTAGAACGTATTTTATCATCTTTATAATGCTTACTTTTAGTCTTCATCATATTCAGCATCATACTAGTCATATCCATAGAATTCTTCTCAACAGTAAGTGGATAATTAGATAATGCTTCTTCTTCCTTCTCATTTATATAATTTGATACACCATTAGATAAACTAAGTATTAAAGCAATGCCAATAATACCAATAGAACCCGCAAAAGCAGTTAAAAATGTTCTTGCTTTTTTAGTCATTAAATTATTTAAACTAAGACTCATAGCTGTTAGAAATGACATCGATGTTTTCTTACCAATAGTTGAATTAGCTGACTCTTCTTCACCATCATATTTATTGGAGTCATCTATAATCTCACCATCTTTTAGCTTAACTATTCTAGTTGAATAATCTCGTGCAAGTTCTGGATTATGAGTTACCATGATAACTAATCTATCAGCGGCAATCTCTTTTAACAAAACCATAATCTGTACACTAGTTTTACTATCTAACGCACCAGTAGGTTCATCAGCAAGTAATATATCTGGATCATTTACTAAGGCTCTTGCAATCGCAACACGTTGCATCTGACCTCCTGACATCTCACTAGGTTTCTTATGCGCGTGCTCTTTAAGTCCCACTTTTTTTAAAGCATCAAGTGCTCTTTTTCTTCTTTCTTTTTTACCTACTCCACTTAAAGTTAATGCAAGTTCTACATTCGATAGAGCTGTTTGATGCGATATTAGATTATAACTTTGAAATACAAATCCTACTTTATGATTACGATATGTATCCCAATTACTATCTTTATACTTTTTTGTACTAATACCATTAATAATTAAATCTCCTGTTGTGTATCTATCAAGTCCACCAATAATGTTTAACATAGTAGTTTTACCACTACCAGAAGCCCCTAATATAGATACAAATTCATTATCTCTAAACTTAATACTAACTTTATTAAGAGCTTTTTGAGTTAATTCTTTTGTTTTATAAATTTTAGTAACATTTTTTAATTCAAGCATATTTCACCTTTTCCTTCCTATTAATATTATACAACAAAACTAGTATATTTTCCTTTTTTGTAGTGATTAAAAATCAAGAAACTTTAAAATTTCTTGATTATAACTATTTATTATTAGACTCTTCTCTAAACATATTCATTTCAACTTTGTCATTTTCATAAAAAGTATCATTTGATTCTGCTTGTCGCCAATTTGTTTTTACACTCTGATTAGTATTATTAGTATCTATATTTTTATTGCTAGCATTAGTATCATCATTATAAAGAACATCATAATACATATTTTTATGAGCTTTCTTTTTTACTTCATATACTGGAATACTATCATTTTTCTGATGTCTTAACCACTTATCATCTACCCTATTTAATCTAAATAATAAGAGTATTACAAATGCATACATAATAATTACATAAATTAAAAAGATAATATAAATTGATTCAGTATTAAAGTTAAGCAAGAAGTCATAGAATCCATGGAAAATAAGCGGTATAAAGAATGCTGAATATCTAGTTAAAGCAGATGCATTAGCCTCACCTTTATCACGGCATAATTTAGATACACCTAAATAATAGCCCATAATAATACCAAATGATGCATGGGCAGGAATAGAGAATATCGCACGAGATATTGCAACTCCCATTCCATAATTATTTATATACATTATATTTTCAACAAAAGCAAAGCCTAATGAAATACATACTGCATACATAATTGCATCATATGGATTTTTAAAATACTTGTTTTTAAAACACATTATAGTAATTACTATATATTTAGACATTTCTTCTATTATTGCAATTATACCAAAACTAACTAAGAAAAATCCTTTATTACCTAGTGCTTCATTAATCTCTATTTGTGATTTATAGATATCATTACCAAGAAATCTTGATATATATCTAACCATTACCCAAGATAATATACCTCCTAGAAACAATATAGCAAGCAACCAAAGTGGCTGTTTTTTTACCTCACTCATATTATATATAACTGCAAGAATTATTAATACAGGAATAATGGATGCAAGTACACTAATTAAAATATTCATAAAAAACCTCAATTCTATGATAGATTATATTATTAATCATTTATATCACTAAATAGTTTATCTCCAATACTTGAAAAAGTAATACTACTATCTGTTTTTGCATAAGTTGTTGTTCCTGATTTCTTTATATCATTTGTTAAATTAAACGATTCCGTAATTAAATTATAATTGAATGTATTATCTTTACTAACTGCCACTAGTTGAACAGAATAATTAGCATCTGGTGCGGCATAAACAACATATAACACATTATTACCTTCATAAGATATTTCATATGACAAGACATTTTTACCATCATATGCAGTAGTTTTCTTATTATTAAATGTATAACCATAACTATCCATTGAATCTTCAATTTCATTTGATTTATTAAATATAGTATCAAATGTATATGGAAGAATTGATACTTGAAATGCAGAATTACTGCCATATATATATAAGTTCCCAGAATCATTATCATATTCATATCCAGATTTTTTATTAAAAACAAATCCATCTTGCTCTATAGTATTAGAATTATCTGTACTAGTTGTAGTTGCAGTTGTATTATTTGTGTTATTAGTAATATCACTATTAGTTTCATAATCATTTTCTGTTTTAGAATCCTTATTAAGGATAACAAAATAAGTAACTACTGCAGATGCAAGCGCAATTACAATTACTATAATAAATACAATTATTAATCCCTTATTGCTCTTTTTCTTTACAGAATTAGGTATAGGTTGACTGTTTACACCCATATTTCGATTAACCTCATTTATAGTATTTAATTGTGACTGAGGTTGTATATTATTAATACTATTTGTATTATTAATATTATTATCTGGCAAAACAGAATTATTTATAAACGAATTATTATTTATACCATTTGGTATAGCATTATTCATGTTTGAATTAATATTACTATTAGTATCAGGTATATTACTTGACATATTTATAGGATCATTATTTATATTAACATTATTGTTAACAAACTTATTAGGCGTAGTATTAATCATAGTTGTATTATTAATCATATTATTTTGATTATATGGAATACTTTGCTGACTAACTCCATTAGTTTCAGAAAAATTAATTGGAATACTATTTGATATATTACTATTCATATTTATATCTATATTATTATCAATTGTATTACTTTGCGTATTAATATTATTTGTATTACTTATATTAGGCATACTATTTTGCATAGTATTAAAAGTATTAGGTTGTGTTATATTAGTATCAACATTCTGTGTAACACCAACATTATTATTAATGCCATTGTTATTAACAGATTGTGTATTAGAAATATCGCTTACTCCCATACTATTATTAGGTATAACACTATTACCCACTTGATTATTATCAACACCATTATTGTTTATATTAGGATCAAAGAAATTATCAACCCCTATATTGTTCATATCATTATTTAAACTATTATTCAGATTATTGTTTTCATTATTCATATTTTTACCTCTCTTTATCTTAGTTTTATCAATTTTGAATAAGATACATTATTATGTGTATCAGTAAGTGCAAACACACAGTAATAATTAGAATTATCATCAAACTTAGATAATTCAAACTTAAATTTACCTGGTTTTTCTTCAAAACCTGTAATAATACCATCACCTACTACTTTACCGTTTTCTATAATAGGTCCTGTATAATTACCAGTATCATCAAGTATCTTCCATCCACTTGATATAGAAAATACTACATTATTATAATCATTTAAATTAACCGCTATCGCATTTGCCTTATCATCATTATTGTTATAAACAACACTTGCAATATTAGTCTTATTTGTTTTTTTATCATAGTATAAAGTCATAATTGCATTATCATTTTTAAAATCACTTATATTATCACCAAATGATTGTAATACAATATTAGTTGTATATTTAATATACTTATCAGTATTTTCTTTCTCAAATGCCGTTAAATCATATACTTCTGCATTACTTCCTACTACTTGTAATTGTCTATCTTTAATAGATGCTTTTAATATATTTCCGTCTAGTGTAGTTGATATTCCACTATATACTGGCTTATAAAAACTTGTACCTAAATCTTTATATACAATATAAGTTGCTTTTGCAAATGTTTCTACTTGTTCATCTGTTAATTGTAATTCAAAGTCTGCATATGTATTTTTAGTAGTAGATTCTTTACTATTAATTACATTTGTTGTATAAGTATGTGTCTTATAATCACCAGATTGAATATTATAAAATTTAGTAATAAAGTTCTTATAATCATTAATCCCATCAATATCATTATATAATTCAATAAATCTATCCTTTACAATCTTCTTTCCATTATATGGAAAATATATACTTATACCTCTAGAATTTGCATCAGTCGCATAATTATAAATAATAGTATTATCAAGATTCTTAAGTACTTTATCTGCCTTAGAAGGTGATAACTCTTTAAGATTGTTAACTAAATTATATAAATCAACCATGTCATAAGACGGTTCTTCTTTGGCATATTGATATAAATTTGCTCGAACTTTAGATATTTTATTAAAACTATTTGTTACATCAATATCATTAAAAAAATCATTAACACTCTTATTAAGATTATCTATATTAGATAGATTTACTAAAGAATAAGTTGAGTATATTGTATCACTATCAGTTTCAAAAGTATTACTCTTAATATCATTTATTTGTTTTTTATAAGCATCAATAAACTTTCTTCCTACAATCTTAGAACTATCTTTAGAATTAATATTATTAATAAAGTTAAGTACGCTAGTATAACTAGCACCTAACGTTTCTTCTTCAGAAGCAACTAAATACTTAGCATACTTAGAGAATATTGAATTTATCTCTATTGTTCCATTCAAACAAGTTCTAAATATAACTAATTCTAACTTTTTATTATTAAATGGACTATTGCTTAAAGCATTGTTCATCTCACTTAGTGATAGATTATCATCATTACTTAACTCATCATATTCACTACCATCAATCGCACCGCCATGATTCCAAAATATTAAATCATACGCATCGGTCTTAGAATAATCATATACATAATTTAGAAAACTACTTAGTGTTTCGCTACTACCCATGTTCAGTTTAGGTTGATTCTTTACTTTTGTAAAACCACTACTAGTAAGCTCATAAATAGATGTTTCGTTGGTGCTAATATAATTATTACTCCATTTTTTTGATCCACCTGCAATAAGCATTACCCGAGTATTACTATCAATATTTTTATCAATAGAGTTTAAATCTGCACTAGCAAGACCACCAGTAGATTCTAAATTAGAGCCTACCATATAAATCATTATAGTTCTAGATACACCACTTCTATTTATAATTACTATTATCGATGTGGTAATAGACGCAATAATAATTAGTATTGATATAATAATACCAGTAATTAATAATCTTCTTTTACTATCTTTCATAAACCAACTCCTTACTGCTTATTCTATATACAATTTTAGCAGAAAAAATAAGAAAAAACAACCACTAAAAAACTTGGTTTTCCAAGCTTATACAAACAAAATAAATACGCCATTTACTATAAGACATAACACAACACCAACTACTAAAGGTATAATAAATGAGAGAATAGTCCATTTAACACTACCAGTTTCTTTTTTTATAGTTAGAAGTGTTGTTGAACATGGAAAATGGAATAATATAAATATTAAAGTACATATAGCTGTTTTTATAGTCCAACCATTACTTACTAAAATATTTTTCATAGTATCCAAACTAGATATATCAACTAAATGACTATTAGATAAGTATGTCATCATCATAATAGGTACTACTATTTCATTAGCTGGAAATCCAAGAATAAACGCAAGTAAGATTATTCCATCTAATCCTATCATTATTCCAAACGGATTTAAAAAATCACTTAATATATTTATCATAGATGACTCTCCAATACTAACATTAGCAAGCAACCATATAACTATTCCGGCAGGAAGGGCGATTATGAGCGCTCGACCTAAGACAAATAAAGTTCTATCAAATATTGATCTAATAATTACTTTAACTACACTAGGTTTCCTATATGGTGGAAGCTCTATAGTAAAGAAAGATGGTAATCCTTTTAATATAGTCTTAGATAAAATCTTACTTACTATTAGAGTTATAAAAATACTAAGAAGTATTAGTAAAGTAAGTATTAAAACATTAAGTAAGGAATTAAAAAACGTACTTTCAATAATAAAGAACATACTAATAATTGATATTAACGCTGGAAATCTGCCATTACATGGAATAAACGAATTAGTAATTATCGCAATTAATCTTTCTCTTTTAGAATCTATTATTCTTGCATTAGTTACTCCTACTGCATTACATCCAAACCCCATACACATAGTAAGTGCTTGTTTCCCGCAGGCATTAGCGTGCTCAAAATAACCATCTAGGTTAAAGGCTATTCTAGGAAGTATTCCTAAATCTTCAAGTAAAGTAAATAAAGGAAAGAATATAGCCATAGGTGGAAGCATTACTGCAATTACCCAAGTTAATACCTGATATACTCCATTAATTAATAAATCTCTAATCACACTTGGTATATGAACAGCAACTAATACATTAGCAATTATATTTTTTAACCAAGCAAAGAAATTAAATAATAAACTTGATGGATAATTTGCTCCTACTATAGATATATATAAGATTCCAATTAACATAAGTAACATAATTGGTATACCTGTAATCTTATTAGTGAGTATCTTATCTAGTTTTCTTTTATAACTATAATTCTTATCCTTCTTTACTACACAACTAGTAATCTCACTACACTTATTATAAATAGACCTCATTACACTATCTACTGGAATAATTCCTATATCATTTAAATAATTACATACTAATTTATTATCGCCATTAATTATCTTTCTTACTGCATCAAACCTATTTATACTATCTATACTTTTAATACTATCTTCTATTTCTTTTTCATATTCTATCTTTATAGTTTTATTACTTTTAAAGTTATTAACTACATCTATTAATTTATCTGTACCAATCTTTTTTTTCGCACTAATACCTACTACGGGAATACCAAGTATACTAGATAATTTATCTAT
>JAEEGL016640996.1_pt1 | contig 11705 bp, 8 predicted proteins | sample 9134231 | NCBI WGS metagenome assembly JAEEGL01 (sample SAMN16246548, study PRJNA631951) | gut metagenome | biome: gut microbiome; feature: rumen; material: fiber-attached | host: Bos | place: Iran: Karaj | collected 2018-10
ACAGAAATGAGGAAAAATGGAAAAAAACAATGAGAAAAAACCGTCCGGGGCAGCCAAGAAGCGCGCGGCCGCGGGCAAATACCTTATGCCGGGAATGAATACGGCAAAGCAGCCGGCAAAGAAGAGATCAAAAGCATCCTATACCGCGCAGAATGCCAAGAAGCGTGCGAAGAAAGCTGTTCAGCAGAAGCCCACGAAACAGCAGGCCGCACAGCAGAACGAGATACTGCACAGCGACCGCAGACCTCGCCAGCCTGAACAGGTACCGGCTCCGCCCACCCCCGCAAGAGCGCCGCGCAAGGCTGCGCCGCTGAAGATAATCCCCCTGGGAGGTCTCGGCGAGATAGGCAAGAACCTGTACCTTTATGAATGCTGCAACGATATGTTCATCGTTGACTGCGGTCTTGCATTTCCCGATGAGGATATGCTGGGCGTTGACCTTGTAATACCGGATTTCACATATATCGTGAAGAACAAGGATAAGCTGCGCGGAGTGGTGCTCACCCACGGGCATGAGGATCACATCGGAAGCCTTGCCTACCTGCTGAAAAAGGTAAACGTGCCTGTCTACGGCACCCGCCTGACGCTGGGTCTCGTTGAGGGCAAGCTGAAAGAGCACGGCATACTCGCGCAGTGTAAACTGAACGTGGTGCAGCCGCGTCAGACCGTGAAGCTGGGCTGCATGGCAGTCGAGTTCATACGCGTCAACCATTCGATACCGGATTCCTGCGGTTTCGCTATCTATACTCCGGCCGGCATAGTCATACACACCGGCGATTTCAAGGTAGACTACACCCCGATCGAGGGCGGCATAATCGATCTCGCGAGATTCGGCGAACTCGGCAACAGGGGCGTTCTTGCGCTGCTGTCCGAAAGCACCAATGCCGAGCGCCCGGGCTTCACCAACTCCGAACGCAAAGTGGGAGCCACTTTCCGCAACTTCTTCTCACAGGCAGAAGGCAAGCGCATAATCGTCGCCACTTTCTCCAGCAATATCCACCGCATACAGCAGATAATCGACTGCGCCGAGATGACGGGCCGAAAGGTCGCCGTTTCGGGACGAAGCATGATAAACGTGCTGACCACAGCTATCGAACTGAACTATATAAGGCTGCCCAAGGGCATACTCGTAGATATAGAAAACATCAGGAAGATACCGCCGGAGGAGCTGGTAATAATCACCACCGGCAGCCAGGGCGAACCTATGTCCGCGCTGTCGAGAATGGCCAACAACGAGCACAGACAGGTGACCATAACTCCCGAAGACCTCATCATCATCTCCGCAAATCCCATACCCGGCAATGAAAAGCTGGTGGGACGCGTGGTCAATGAGCTGATGAAGGCGGGCGCCAACGTGATCTACGAAGCTATGTACGACGTACACGTTTCGGGACACGCGTGTCAGGAAGAACTCAAAATGATGATCTCGCTGACCCGTCCGAAGTACTTCATACCGATACACGGCGAGTACAAGCATATGCACAAGCACGCGGAGCTTGCGAAACAGCTCCACATACCCGAGGAGAACATCTTCATAGCAGGCAACGGCACCGTCATAGAAACAGACGGCATAGATATGAAGATAACCGGTCAGGTGCCGGCAGGCAGAGTGCTGGTAGACGGTCTCGGCGTCGGTGACGTAGGTTCCGTCGTTCTGCGCGACAGAAAGCTCCTTGCAGCGGACGGCCTGATAATTATAGTCGCAGCTATCGAAAAAGCCACAGGCAAGATACTTTCGGGTCCGGACATTGTTTCCAGAGGATTCGTGTATGTGCGTGAGTCCGAGGAACTGATGGACGAGGCAAGGGAACGTGCAAAAACCATAATGTACAAGCACCTCGCTCCGAATATCCACGACTGGAGCGCGCTGAAAACCGATGTCAGGGAAGCCCTCAGCGGCTTCATAGCGTCAAAGACGGGCAGGAGCCCGATGATACTTCCTATTATAATGGAAGTATAAAATTTCCGAAAATACCGGGAAGGAGGCTTTGCGGTGAAAAACAATTTCCGTGACGCGGGACTCGTGATATCCATAATTGCGCTGCTCGTATCGGCGATAGTCATGCTGATATTCATGTACAATCTGTCGCTGGAGGCGTTCTGCATATTCGCGCCGGTACTCTGTATCACAGGAGGATTTACCGCCGCAAAGCTGATCTCCGTCACCAGAAAGAACTTCCAGTATTTCGCAAGGGTCGATTCCGAGATAGACCGCATGGAGCGGGTTTCCATGAACTTCATGCCCCTCGGCATAGCGATCGTGGACAGCGAGAACAAACTGGTATGGTTCAATCAGGAATTCAGCACGAACTTCACCGAGGAAGCCGTTTACGGCAGATCAATAGATCAGATAACCAAGCTCCCGCTCGAACGGCTCCTTAAAATGGACGGGTATTATGAGATAAAGTACAGGAACAATTATTACAGGGTCTACGCAGACGCACCGGGCGAAAAGGACGCGAAAGACATATTCATGATCTACTTCGTGGATATCACAAGGATACGCGTGCTCGAGACCGAGCAGCGCCTCGCGCAGCCGGTGGTGCTGATATTCGTCATAGACAGCTACGAAGAACTGTTCGGCGGCAGCTCGGAGAGCGAGACCGCGAAGATAACCGTACAGATAGACAAGCTGCTGGAGGATTTCATCAGCAGTACGAACGGCATACTCCGCAAATACAACCGCGAACGCTTCTGGGCAGTCGTTGAAGAGCGCTATGTACGTCAGATGATCGACGAGAAGATAAAGATTCTGGAGAAAGCGCGTGAGATACAGGTCAACGACCGTATCAGCGTCACGCTGTCGATAGGTATAGGACGCACTGCCAAGAGCATAGCCGAGAGCGAGGAATACGCACGTCAGGCACTGGATATGGCGCTGGGCCGCGGCGGTGACCAGGCCGCGATCAAGACAGACACGGGCTTCGAGTTCTACGGCGGCGTGTCGAAGGGCGTCGAACGCCACACGAAGGTCAAGACGAGGATCATCGCAAACTCCCTTATGGAAGCGATCGAACAGGCTCCGGACGTGTACATAATGGGACACCGCAACTCCGACCTGGACGCTGTGGGCGCCTGCATCGGACTTGCCGGAGCGGTAAGGCGCTTCGGGAAGAACTCATACGCCGTCATAGACAAGCAGACCACGCTTGCCATGAGGCTGTACGATTACCTCTACGAGAAAGAAAAGGGCTATCTGTTCACGACACCTTCTGAAGCGAAGGAGCATTTCACCGAGGATTCGCTGCTAATCGTGGCGGACACCCACAATCCCGACATAGTCGATGTGCCGGAGCTGCTTGAAAGAGCGCAGAAGGTAGTGGTCATAGACCACCACCGCAAGATGATAAACTACATCGACAAGGCCATGATCTTCCACCATGAGCCCTACGCTTCCAGTGCCTGCGAAATGGTGACCGAGCTGCTCCAGTACTTCGGTGACGCCGGCAAGATAAGCTCCGTACAGGCCGAGGCTCTGCTGGCAGGCATCATGCTCGATACAAAGAACTTCACGCTGCGCACGGGCGTGAGAACGTTCGAGGCGGCCGCCGCTCTGCGCAAGCTGGGCGCCGACACCGTGAACGTCAAGGCTCTGTTCGCAAGCAACGTGGAAACATACCGCCAGAAATCCGAACTGGTGGGTTCCGCTTCTCTGTACCGCAACTGCGCCATAGCAACGGCTGACAGGGTAATGCAGGATATGAGGACAGCGGCTCCGCAGGCTGCCGACGATCTGCTGGGCGTTGCCGACGTCAAGGCAGCGTTCGTTATTGCAAGGACATCAAATGATGAGATAGCGCTGAACTGCCGCTCACTGGGCGCAATAAACGTTCAGCTGATAGCCGAGACACTGGGGGGCGGCGGTCACCAGACCATGGCCGGCGCACAATTCAGGGATTCCTCTGTCGAGGAGGTCACCGAGAAGCTCAAAGCGGCTATCGACAAATATTATGAAAGCTTAAACTGACAAAGGAAGGAACATACGGAAAATGAAAGTTATACTTTTACAGGACGTACAGGGCACAGGCAAGAAAGGTGAAGTAAAGGAAGTCAAGGACGGCTTCGCACGCAACTGCCTCATAAAGCAGAAACTGGCGGTAGAGGCCACCAACGCCAACATGAACATACTTGAAGGCCAGCAGGCTCATGCCCAGCACAAGATAGACACCGATATCGCCAATGCGAAGAAGATCGCCGAAGTTATAGAAGGCAAGACCTTCACCACAGCGATGAAGGCCGGCGCCAACGGCAAACTCTTCGGCTCGGTGACCGGCAAGGACATCTCGAAGATGATCAAGGACGCCCACGGACTTGACGTTGACAAGAAGAAGATCGTCCTTAAGAACGAGATCAAGACCTTCGGAGTGTTCGAGGCCGAGGCAAGACTCTATAACGGCGTTTCCGCCAAGTTCAATGTACAGGTCACAGAGCTCCGGTAAGGGTGAAATATAGTAATGGCAGAGCTTGATATAAGCAGCATAGACCTGCCGTACAACACGGACGCGGAACAGATGGTGCTGGGTTCGGCTATCTCAGACCCGGAGCTTGTTTCAAGGGTCATCGACAAGCTGACCCCCGAGCACTTTCATGTGAAGCTGCATAGCGGCATTTACTCCGTTATGCAGAAGATGTTCGTGAGCGGCGAGGATATAAACATCGTCAGTCTCGGCGAACAGTGCGTAAGGCAGAAGGTCTTCGCCACCGCCGAGGAATCAAGGGAATACCTCTACAAACTGTCGGTCATGGCAGTCGAAAGCTCGTCGATAGAGAGCTATGCTCAGTATCTCGACGAGAAATTTGTCATGCGCCAGCTTATAAGCGTTTCGAGAGACATATTCGAAAAGGCGACTTCGGGCACGGAAGAGCCCGCTTCCCTGCTGGAATACGCCGAGAAGCGCATAATGGACATACGCGGCACCAACGAGGCCTCGGGTCTGCTGAATATTCACCCGACAGTCATCGACCTGCTCAAACACCTCATCGACATCAATCAGCACCCCGAGAACAACAGGATCGGTATAAGCTCGGGCTTCGGTACGCTGGACAAGGTGATATACGGCCTTATGCCGTCAAGCCTTATACTTATCGCGGCGCGTCCCGGTATGGGAAAGACGTCGTTCGCTATGAACATAGCGGTAAATGCCGCAAGGCTGAACCGCGACAAGAAGGTAGCCGTATTCAGCCTCGAAATGTCCCGTTCCCAGCTCGTTGAGCGTATGCTGTCCTCCGAGGGCAGGATAAACGCCGACCTGCTGAAGACCGGACAGATAGATTCAAAGCAGTGGCAGGGACTCTACGAAGCCGCCGAGATGCTCATGGACTCGGAGATATATGTCGACGATACCGCGAACATCACTATCGGAGAGATGAAAGCCAAGCTCCGCAGAATGAACAACATCGGGCTTGTAGTGATAGACTACATCGGTCTTGTCACTGTAAAGGGCAAGAACAGCGGCAACCGCGTGGCGGAAGTCACCGAAATAACACGAAATATGAAGGTAATGGCAAAGGAACTCAACGTTCCTGTGATCGCACTGTCGCAGCTTTCACGAAGCCCCGACGCTCGTGAGGACAAGAGACCGATACTCTCCGACCTGCGTGATTCCGGTTCGGCGGAACAGGACGCGGATGTGGTGCTTTTCCTGTACCGCGATCACTACTATAACAAGGAAAAAACAGATCAGATAAACAGCTGTGAATGCATCGTGGCAAAGAACCGTCACGGCAAGCTCTGCACAGTGCCGCTGCGCTGGGAAGGCGACTGCACGAGGTTCACATCAGTGGAGACAAGATATGAAGACCCGCGTGGCTGAGGCACTTGCCAGATACGGTATGCTTGACGGCTGCCGTAACGTGACCGTGGGGCTCAGCGGCGGAGCCGACAGCTGCGCGCTGCTGGGAGTGCTCTGTGAGCTGCGGGAGGAAACGGAAATGAACGTTTCCGCCTGCCACATAAACCACAGTCTGCGCGGAGCCGAAAGCGACCGTGATGAAGCCTTCGCCGTCTCACTGTGTGAGCGGTTCGGCGTGCCTGTTGAAGTCTACCGTGTCGATGTACGTGGCTCGGTCGTGAAGCATGAGAGCATCGAGGAAGCCGCCCGCCGGCTGCGCTACGAATGTTTCGGCAAGGCACGGGAGAAGTTCGGCTCGCAGCTCGCGACAGCACACACCGCAAACGACACCGCCGAGACCGTACTGATGAATATGATACGCGGCACCGGAACGAAAGGCCTTGCGGGCATACCGCCGGTCCGTGAAGGGATAATACGGCCGCTGATACTCTGCACCCGCGAACAGACCGAGAATTACTGCCGCGAACACAGCATAGACTATGTAACGGACAGTACAAACCTGATAGACGACTGCACACGCAACCGGATACGGCATAAGGTGATACCGCTGCTGGAGGAGTTCAATCCCTCGTTCATCGCGGCAGTTTCACGGATGACCGAAGCCGTGGGCGACGATGAGAGCTTCATAGCCGGTTACGCGCTCAGATGCGCTGAGGAATGCCGTACAAAAGACGGCTACGACTCCCGGAAGCTGAAAACTCTGCACCCCGCGGTGCTTTTCAGAGTTATCTCCGCTGAGCTGAAAGCCAACGGCATCGAGCCGTCAAGACTGCGGGTCTCCCAATGCGCGGCACTGATAGACAAAGGCATGGGCAGGGTGAACCTCTGCCGGGACAAATTTGCCTGCGTCCGCAAAAAGGTGTTTTTCATACACACGGAATTTCAGCAATATAAGGGCAGAATTCCGGAAAAATGACGCCTATTTCGGATAATTTTCAGGATTTGAACATTTATGTGTTGATTTTTTCACACATTTGTGATATACTATTATATTGACAATTTCAACAGACAGAGAAATGACGGAAGGAAAAGCCATGAACAAGGATATCGAAAGGATCATTTTCAGCGAAGAAGACCTGAAAAAAGCGGTGGCGGAGCTCGGAAAGCGCATAAGCGCGGATTATGCCGGCAAGGATCCTCTGCTGGTCGGCATACTGAAGGGTTCGGTAACATTTCTCACCGATCTGATGCGTTCCCTCGACTGCGGCTGCTCCATTGACTTCATGGTAGCCAAGTCCTACGGCAACTCGACGGTATCGTCGGGCAACGTGAAGATACTGAAAGACCTCGATACCGACGTAACGGGACGAGATGTGATAATCGTCGAGGATATCCTCGATACGGCAAGGACCCTCACGGCTGTAAAGAAGTATCTGCAGAGCAAGGCTCCGGCTTCGGTGAAGATATGCGCTCTTCTGGACAAGGTCACAGCCGAGAAGGCGGGTGACGCCAAAGCGGACTACAAGTGCTTCGATGTGGGCAATGAATTCGTGGTCGGATACGGTCTCGACTACGCGGAACATTACCGCGAACTGCCGTATATCGGCGTGCTGAAACCCGAAGTATACAGTAAATAAATACAAATATAAAGTGTAAACATACGGAAAGGCGGTCTAAATGCAGTCTAACAAATTCAAGGGACTGATCATCTATGTGCTGATCATCGCCCTGCTCATCATGGGACTTGTCGCGATACTGAACACGCTGATACCGGCATACGGCTCGGCGGAGATAAAAGCGTTCAAGGGCTCATACTCACAGCTCCTTGACGAATTCGACGCTATGAAGGTCTCCGAATTCAAACTCGACCTCGGCAGCGGTCAGCTCGACTTCAAGTACAAGGACAACCCGAACGAAACATACAGGTACAGTGTTCCTCATGTGAGCCTGTTCCTCACCGACACGGAGAATTACCGCACGAAGTACAACGAAAAGAACCCCGAGACCCCGCTTGTATTCGACTATAAGCCTATCTCGGACAATTCGTTCCTGCTCAGCTTCATACCTTATCTGGTACTGATAGCGCTTATGATCGGTTTCACCTTTGTGATAATGCGCCAGACGACCGGAAGCGGCAAGCTCAACCAGTTCTCCCGCGCAAATACCCGCAATCAGCCAGCAAACGGCAAGAAGGTGACATTCGCCGATGTAGCGGGCGCCGACGAGGAAAAGCAGGAGCTTGAAGAGATCGTCGATTTCATGAAGAATCCGCGCAAATATCAGGAACTGGGCGCGCGCATACCCAAGGGCGTACTGCTGGTAGGCCCTCCCGGAACCGGTAAGACACTGCTTGCAAAAGCAGTTGCCGGTGAAGCCGGTGTACCGTTCTTCTCCATAAGCGGTTCGGACTTCGTTGAAATGTTCGTCGGCGTCGGTGCATCCCGCGTGCGTGACCTGTTCGATCAGGCTAAGAAGCACACTCCCTCCGTCGTATTCATCGACGAGATCGATGCGGTGGGCAGACAGAGAGGCGCAGGCCTCGGAGGCGGTCATGACGAGCGCGAACAGACGCTTAACCAGCTCCTCGTTGAAATGGACGGATTCACCGAAAACCAGAACATCATCGTTATGGCGGCAACAAACCGCCGCGATATACTCGACCCTGCCCTGCTGCGTCCCGGACGCTTCGACAGACAGATAACCGTCAGCTACCCGGATATCAAGGGCCGCGAAGAGATACTCAAAGTCCACACCAAGAACAAGAAGCTCTCTCCCGATATCAACCTCGCAACTATCGCAAAATCTACGGCAGGTTTCACGGGTGCTGACCTTGAGAACCTGCTGAACGAGTCTGCTCTTCTGGCTGCGCGCAAGAACCGTAAGGCTATCGTGCAGGAAGATGTGGAGGAAGCGGCTATCAAGGTCGTAACAGGTCCCGAGAAGAAATCGAGAGTCGTTACGGAAAAAGAAAAACGACTTACAGCATACCACGAGGCAGGTCACGCGGTTTGCACCTACTTCTGCCCTACGCAGGACAAGGTTCATCATATCACCATAATCCCCCGCGGCTCGGCAGGCGGATTCACCATGTCGCTGCCGGAGCATGACAAGAACTACGTCAGCAAGCGCGAGATGGAAGAAGACCTCATAGTCCTGCTTGGCGGACGCGTTGCCGAGAAGGTAGTGCTGGAGGACATCTCGACCGGAGCTTCCAATGATATCGAACGTGCTACCCGCGTAGCAAGGAATATGGTAACACGCTACGGCTTCAGCGAGAAGATAGGACCTATCGTCTACGGCACGAATGACAGCGAAGTATTCCTCGGCCGCGATTATTCGCAGGGCAGGAACTACTCGGAGAACATCGCAGCCGAGATCGACGCGGAGATCAGGGAACTTGTGGATACAGCCTATGAATCGGCAAGAAACATCCTCGAAACTCACCGCGACTGCCTTGAGCGCGTGGCACAGTACCTCATCGCCAACGAGAAAATGGACGGTGATGTATTCGTCAAGCTCATGGAGAACGAAATGCCCGGTGCGGCTCCCTCCGAGCCCTCTGCTCCCGCAGATATCAGCGACATCGGCTTCGGTGCTCGCACCGACGATCCTACCGTCTGAACACTATTGAATTGTACAACGGGCTTCGGCATCTGACCGGAGCCCGTCTTTTTTCATCAAAATTCACAAAAAGCGAAAAAAGTGCTTGACAAACGGCAAACAATAGTGTATAATAATCAGGTAAATCAGAAATGCGCCACTAGCTCAGCTGGATAGAGTACTTGGCTACGAACCAAGGGGTCGGGGGTTCGAATCCCTCGTGGCGCGCCAGCGCGGTACCCGCGCGGTCAATCCGTCTGTTACTTTTGCGACAGGCGGTATTTTTCTGCCTCGCTGTCCGGAGTTCGGATATACTTTTTGTAGCGCAATCACAGCGCGGTACCCGCGCGGTCAATCCGTTTATTACTTTTGCGGCAAGCGGTATTTTTCTGCCTCGCTGTCCGGAGTTCGGATATACTTTTTGTAGCGCAATCACAGCGCGGTACCCGGGCGATCAATCCGTCTGTTACTTTTGCGGCAGGAGGTATTTTTCTGCCTCGCTGTCCGGAGTTCGGATATACTTTTTGTAGCGCAATCCAATGCTTTCATAAGCCTGGATATAAGAACATTATTGTAACGGATATGTGTGGTGCAATATATGAATGTGGGTTCGGTAGGCTATAATTACAGGCACGATGAGGAATTTGAAATGAACTGCCCGAACGGCAGCGGCTGCTATCTTATGCTTATCATCAAAGAGCCCTCAGTCTTCGTTATAAACGGCGTGAAGCACGATGTTAAGAAGAACTCGTTCGTGCTGCTGACACCGGAGATGCCGCATAGCTACAAAGCGAAGGACAAGGTCTATACAGACGACTGGATATATCTGCACATGGAGAGCGGTGACGCGGAACGGCTCAGGGCGCTCGGAATACCGGAAAATGAGATAGTGCAGCCGGGAAACATCGAAGAACTTTCACAGACGGTCAGAGCTGTCGCTTACGAGCACTATTCTGCCGAAGAAGGCCATGAGCTGATAGAACAGCATTATTTTGAGATATTCCTTCTGCGGCTCAGCAGAGCGATACGGAACAATACTGTAAAGGATGTTGCCGCTTCCGACAAGATCACAAGGCTTCTGATCATCAGGAACATGATCTACTCCGTTCCGGAAGAGCGGGGAGATGTGGGAAGCCTTGCCCGGTCTATGGGAATGAGCCGCTCCGGATTCCAGCATTTGTACAAAAAGACATTCGGGGTCACAGTCATCGACGACATCATAAACGGAAAAATGAAGCTCGCGAAGGAACTTCTGACAGAAACCAATATGAGCCTGAAGGAGATCTCTTCAAGATGCGGATATTCCGATGAATACAGCTTTATGAAGCGATTCAGGAAATATTACGGCAAAACTCCCACACAGATGAAAAAGCAGCTCCGATAGCATATCTCCGCACAGACATCTTTATCCCCGCACTGCCGGAATACCTGCAGCCGGGGATTTATTTTTGCACAAAAAGACATTGATATCGACGTATCCGGACATTGAAAAGCGCAGCGTCTACCGCTATACTGGTAGTAGGCAGAACGCCGGCTTTGAAATATCGGAAACGGAGGTAACAATATGAAAACATTCAGCAAGATTCTATCGGCGCTTCTCTCGGCGACGCTGATATCGTGTTCGGCAGGCTGCGGCATCTCTTCCGCCGGGAGGCCTGAAGCGCCCGCAGGCGACAGTGCTGCAGATCAGACGGCTGCGGCAACTTCAATGCTCGACCCGAACCGTGATATCGATCTGATACCCGATTATGAGGAAATGGCCGATATCGGCAGCGTCAGCACTGAAAACGAAACCGGTGCAGGAAAACTATATGAGATCGGCAAAACCGCAGGGACCGTTCATGCTCTTTGCTGGTTTGATTTTCACAACGTTTCGCCGGAAAAGGAAATCGCGGAGATATTTGCCGAACGATTCGGAGGTACTGTCGAAACAGAGATAGTAAGCTCGCTGGAGATATCCGACAGACTCGGCGTTCTTATGGCTTCCGGGCAGTCACCCGATCTGATGAGAATGAGCGATGCGTATTACCCGAGTTACTTCATATATAACCGCTTCACTGCTCTTGACGACTGGCTGGATCAGAGTTCCCCCACATGGTCTGATATGAGTGATATAATCGATCGATTTGAATATGACGGGAAACACTACTATTTCCCCTATGCGCTTACACCCACGGAATATGGTGTGACATACTGTTCAAAAGAAATAGAGGAACTCGGACTTGCCGACCCTATGGATCTGTATTTCAGCGGTGAGTGGGACTGGAATGCATTCGAGGATATCATGCTCCGCTGGAAGGACTCCAATCCGGA
>JAEEGL016762196.1_pt1 | contig 11705 bp, 9 predicted proteins | sample 9134231 | NCBI WGS metagenome assembly JAEEGL01 (sample SAMN16246548, study PRJNA631951) | gut metagenome | biome: gut microbiome; feature: rumen; material: fiber-attached | host: Bos | place: Iran: Karaj | collected 2018-10
AGCGGCTTTAAGACCTCTTGCCCATCCTCTGTAATCAGTAATCTTTAACTGAAAAAGTCCCTGATAGCGTCTTCCCTGAAGGAACTTGGAATGGTCTTCGTAGCTTTCTCTTGCATTCCTGTATTTGCGGAACTTCTCGTTCGGTGCATCATCGTTCTTCAGAACGTATGGTCCTGTCCAGTATCCGCTAACCTTAATGCCGAAGTGGTTATTTGCCTTTGTCGCCAGCGTACTCCGTCCGGCTCCGCTTTCCAACAGCCCTTGCGCTAAGGTTATGCTGGCAGGGATGCGATGTTTCTTCATCTGCTCTATGGCTAAACCTTTATATTGGTCTATGTATGACCAATAGGCTTGGTTTGTCCTCTGAGCATAAATGGTTAAATGCAAGAACAAGAGTAGCGAAAAGATACTAAATAGCCTTGACTTCATCATCAGTTTTTCAATTTCGGGCACAAAATTAGCTAAAAATAACTGCTTTATGAAGAAAATTCATTTATTTGTGCAGAAAAAGTAATCTAAACGATGAAAGAGTGCACTATTTGATATTCATCCTAACTATCTTATGGTCTGCATTCAGAAGGGCGGATACTTGGTATGATTTAGTGTTTGGCTGATTGGTATCTGATCGGGAAATAATTTCCTGCAGGGTAAACTCTACGGCGTATCCGGTTGTGCCGTCAGAGATTGTCTGCTTACGAACGGAGAAATTATCTCCGATTGTATAATGGAATCCCATAACATCGACTGCCATCTTGCTCTTGGCGAAAGCAATAATCTGTTCAGGTGTTGCGTCTTGGGTACCACAGAAGTTTTCCATCTTCTCAGATATTGCCTCTGAGATAAGGGCAACGTCCTGTCGGCTCATGGCAACGGTAAAGAAATTTTCAAGAGTACTTCTTATGATGGCTTTATCCTGAACGGTAATCCTCATCAGTCCTAACTCGTTCTTTTTCTGAGAGGCATCTTCTGCATATTTACCATCAGGGTGTGTATTCAGATAGTTGACAAAAGCCTCTTCGGTGTTCAATTTAGTAGCTTCATTCCAATCAATGGAGTCTATCATATCCTTACATATCTGCAGTCGTCTGGAGTATGGGTGGGCATTCATAAACTTCTCAATTTCGGAACGGTCAATATTCTTAAGCATCTTTTCCCATTCTTCTGTTTCGTCCAACAGAACATTCAGACGCTCTTTAACCTCCTGATAATGTTTGCTTTTGGGATATTTTGCAAGGAAGTCGTTATAGTATTCGGGGTTGGAGGTGTTCTCAAGTCTGGAAAATTCTGCTTCCTCCCTTTCGGCGCTGTTTTTATAGTCAAGATAAAACAGTCCGCCAAAGATTATGATTAGAAGTACCGCGAAAGTTATAGAGAATATAAGGGTTTTGTTGCTTTTCTTGGCGGGCCTTTCCTGTGTTTCTGTGGGAGAAGTCGTGTCCTCCACTTGATGGTCAACAACTTCTTCTGTAACTACGGACAGGGTAGTTTCGCAGTAGGGACACTTGTCCTGAGAATTCAGGCAGTATTCATTACAGTTGGGACATTGTTTCAGGTTTCCTGCAATCTTAATTCCACAATGTGGACATGTGCCAGCCATCGTAGACACTCTCTCGCCACATTCGGGGCATTTTATCATACTCATAGTCTATAAATTCAAAAATATAAATCAAATTCAAAGTTTAAAATCATAATTAAAATTGAAGCCTTTCGGATTAACGGGAATTTCTTTAACATTTAATCTTCCTAAGACTCCCTCCCATTTGGGGGAGGATCGGGGAGAGGGGCTCTTAAACGTAGTATCCGACGGGTATTCTCATCCACCCGGTACCTGTTGTCGGACCTGTGCCCGACTACCCAGATAACGTCTTCGCCGCATAGGGCAAGAATTTGTCTTTCTTTTTCGAATCTGGTAGCTTTAACATCTGTAAGATAGTCACTTATCAATTTCTTCCCTTTCATGCCAAAGGGAATAAACCAATCACCTTCCCTTGCTCTCCGATAGGTGATGGGGGAAGTGATTTTTTCTTTATCAAAGTAGGCTATGCCGGGACCGGTTTCAGAAATATGGTCAACCTCTTCTTGTATAATTTGTGGCACTAAGGCTTCCTTATTATTCTCTTGAAGAATTAGCTTGTTCCTATCCTTTAAAAGACGGTGCGTCTTGCTTTCCCATATTTTACCCGATGTACTACCTAGTGATTTTGCAATCTCCGTTTGTTGTGAATTGGTAAATCCTTTGTCTTTCAGCCATTCATATATTATAACGGCAGAATTCTTGCTTTCCAGTAATGCCCTGATGTTAAGTTCTGCATCATTTGCTTTCACTTGTTTCAGTTCCTCTTGAACAGCCTGATCGTAAAAGGGAATGCTTGACATCATAATACTGCAAGTTTCAGAAAGCGTATTGATAATGTTTGGATTTATTGCAGCTAAAAGCGGTAAGATGTCCATGCGGATTCTGTTCCTTGTGGCATCTTTCTTCATATTGGTGCTGTCGGTAACATGGGCTTGTTTTATTTGAGCCAGATAGTCAATCACCTCCTGACGAGTAACGCAGAGAAGGGGGCGTGCTATTTTGTTCCGTATGGGGTACATACCTGCCAGACCACGTATTCCTGTTCCTCTGATTAAGTTCAGCAGTAGTGTTTCTGCCTGGTCGTTTTTGTGATGGGCAACAGCAATACATTGAGCGTTGGTTTGTGACTGTACTTCGTAGAACCATTTATATCTGAGGTCTCTGGCAGCCATCTCAATGCTAATGCTGTTCCTTACAGCATATTCTTTGGCATCAAAATTCTTTATCAGTAAGGGAATGCTATTTTTCTTGCAAAGTTCTGAGACAAATTGCTCGTCCCTGTCTGATTCTTCCTGCCTGAGGTGGAAATTGCAATGAAGAGCCTGAATATGGTAACCTAAGTCTTTCAGGATTAACAGAAGAGCGACAGAATCTGCCCCTCCGCTTACTCCCACAAGAACCAACCCTTCCTGGCTGAATATCTGATTTGCCTCTATGTATTCTCTTATCTTCTCTATCACTTCATTTTGTCAATAATGCCCGAAGCTAAGGTGTCACCCAAGTCGACGGCCTTTTGTAAGAATTTCTTGGCCTCGGCCTTATTGCCTTTCTGATTGTAGCAGACACCTATAATGCGGTAGGCATCAGGGAACTTGTCATCTATGGCAATGGCCTTCTTCGCATATTCAATGGTATCATCCAATTGTCCTATCCTGTAGTTAAGGGCTGCTGCCTCTACATAGTACAGGGGCTCTTTTGGCTCAAGCGACATAGCTTTTTCTATGTCGGAGAGTGCTTGAGGATACATGCGAGCTTTTATCTCCAACTGTTCTCTTCCATAGTAGAAGTTAGCATTCAGGTTGCCTCCAGCCAAGCGCTCATATTCATTCAGCCCCAACACAGCTTCTTTGTTTTTGTCAGCTTTTGCTAAATAGTCTGCTCGTATCAGAATAGTATTGGCAGCGGCTAAAGGGTAAGGTTTGCTATAACAGGCAAGGGCGCTGTCGAGTAATTCAAGCACACCTTCTTCCTTATTCTGGATAATCAGACATTGGGCAGCATTTAGAAACACATCAGAAGAACGCAGGTTGGTTTTTGTCAAAGAGAGAAATTTTTCGTATGCCTCTTCGTAGCGTTTCAGTACAAAAAGACAGTTGGCTTCTTGTTGTGTATATATGGGCAATGGATTGCAATTGTAGGCATTCTTTGTCTCTTCCAATGCCTTTTCCATATCCCAATCGTTATATTTATTATATGCCTTGTTCAGATTCAGTGAATAAATTGCCTTGGCTTTTGAATAAAGCACTTCATCTTTGTTGATGCCGTCTGTGTTTAGGGCTTCTGCATAAATCTTGTCGGCTTCAGCACATTTGCCTGATTCAATTAAGCTTTCTGCTTTCAATATCCTGCCTGAAGTGTTTGTGGGGTATTTCAGGATAAATTCCTCAACGTTTGCCATGAATGTGCTGCTGTCTTTTCTATCCAATAGATACAGGTAGGTCAATGCATCATCTTCTGTTTCAGGAAGGGCTTTTTTTATGTAGATGGCTTTCAGATCGTTGTTACCTGCATCCATGGCCTTTATCTTCAGGTCGGCAATAAATTTGCCGTCAATAACGTATGCATTGTTTCCTTCCTTTGCTGCCAACTGAAGCAAACCTATCATTTCACCATTCTCGTTCAGTACGGCACTGTTTTGCAGCCGTTCATTTGCAGGGCTGCCGAGGGTATAGTAATAATAGGTTTCCTTAAACGTTTCTGCTTTAGTAATGGCATCCGCTGTACATTGTGCATTCTTGCCTGCTTTAATGTTCGGTAGAATGTATACTGTGCTCTTTTCCTGAGTCGCTACTGATGTGGGATTCAGATATGTAATTTTATCTTTCTGAGGTTCAACCTGCAATTTAGCCACATTATACATAGCGTTAGCACCCAAGATTTCTTTTACCGGATATTCTTTTCCGTTTGTATCTACTACTACGGCTCGCGTAGCGAGTTTCAGGGCATCATATTCTGTGAGTAGTGTTCCTTGCTCATCACAAAAAACGCCTTGTATTTCCTTCATCTCGCCACTTTTATTGTAAACCATTACGGCTACCTGCGCACCTCTCACTTTTTTCAACCATTTGGGAGATTGTGCCTGAGATGGAACAATATATAATAATGTATAAAGGAGTATAATAAGATATTTTTTCATTGTTTCAACAATTGTTTAGCATTCAGGACGGCGGCTTCTGAAATCTCATTTCCACTGAGCATGTGAGCAATTTCTGTAACCCGTTCTTCATGTGTCAGTTCTCGTATATGACTGAATGTCTGTTCGTCTGTATCTTCCTTGTAAACTCGGTAATGTGTTGCTCCGCATGAAGCTATTTGGGGTAAATGCGTAATAGTTATAACTTGATGCTTATTGGCGGCTGTCATTTCCTTCATCAGGTTGGCCATAGACGAAGCTACTTTTCCGCTGACACCCGTATCTATCTCATCGAATATGATGGTGGGAAGATTCTCCCTTTTGCTGGTGATGGCTTTTAAGGCGAGCATCAGTCGGGCTATCTCACCACCGCTGGCTACTTCTGAAATGGCTCTTGGGGCCGTATTTTTATTGGCAGAGAAGAAGAAGGTTACCTGATCGGCTCCTTTTTCTGTGAGTTGAAGGTTCTTTTCTATCTTCACCTCAAATCTGTTATTGGGAATATCCAACTGAGTCAGCATTTGGCAAATAGAGGCTTCCACCTCTTTTGCGGCTTCGGCTCTTTTTTCGCTCAATCGCTCTGCTAAGGCTGTTGCTTTGGCTAATTTCTCATGAACAGCCTGTTTCAGTTCTTCAATTTTTTCTTCACCGTTGCTGATAACGTCCAGTTTCTGCCTTAAATCCTTCATGAAGGTCTCCAACTCGGCTGCCGACTTTACATCATGTTTCTTCTCTAACGTATATAATTGGTCAAGCCGGTTGTTTACTTCGTTCAGTCTTGCAGGATTGTATTCAATTCTCTCTGCCAAATCACCGAGTTCTGAACTAATATCTTTTAGCTCTATGAGGGCGCTTTCAATACGTTTGCCGTATTCCTCGATCACAGGATATACGTGGGTAAGGGACTCTATGTCCTGACTGATATGTTTTAGTAACTCGATAACACCGCCTTGTTCGTTGTCGTTGCTGAATTGTGAATCGACTTTATAAAGGATGGTTTTTATCTCCTCTGCATGACTTAACTCATTTTGCTCTTCCTCCAGTTCTTCGTCTTCTCCGGCCTTGGGATTCAGCTCCTCCAGTTGTTCCAACTGAAAACGCAGATAATCTTCTTCTGCCTTTGACTGAGCCAGAATGTCTTTAGCATTCTTCAGTTCCTGTTCGGCTTGCTTGTAGTCGCTAAAACTGCTGCGGTATTCCTGAAGTTGCGTGTTGTCTTGTGCTATCACGTCAAGGATATGCAGTTGGAAATCCTCTTTAGCAATAAGCAGATTCTGGTGTTGGGAATGGATATCTATTAGGTGGTAGCCCAATTCTTTTAGGAAATTCAGATTGGCAGGCGTGTCGTTCACAAAGGCACGGCTCTTGCCGTTGGAGGTAAACTCGCGTCGGATGATGCATTCGTTTTCATCAAGGTCTGTGTCATTCTCCTCGAACAGGGCTTTAAGGTTATAGCCCTCAATACCGAAGGTGGCCTCTATGGTGCATTTGTCGGCACCAGGCAGTATACTCTTTATATCTGCTCTTTGCCCTAAGAGATAATTGATGGCTCCCAACATGATGGACTTTCCTGCACCTGTTTCACCTGTAATAACGGAGAAGCCCGAATGGAAATCAATATCCAACTCCTGGATGAGAGCAAAGTTTCTGATATAAAGATGCTTAAGCATAAGGTTTTACTTCTTTATTTTCTGCCATTCTTGATCCTGAGAGGCATCAATGGCAAAGAGAACATCGTAGGCCTTGTTTTTCTCTTCGGTGGTTCCTTTCCCCGAATAGATATTCACCAGTTCCTGTCTTTTGTATTCCGAGAAAAGCTGAGCAACCTTGGTCATGTTCTTGGCTTTGTGTGCCTGAAGCAGTAAATCCAACCCTTCTGTAATGGCAGCTCTGGCAGTATCTGGATTCTCAGCCATCTGGTCCAGGCCTTTCCTGTGATAGATGTACTGGAAATCACGCATACATTCCAGTGCTCCGTCGATATAGTCGTTTAGCAGTCCAAAGCGGTTGCCTGAATCACTAAAGGCCTTCCAACCAGGAAAGTCGAGGTTCTGTCCAGCCGACACAATGTTTTCCGCTGTCTGGAAGCAGGCTGTGCCACCTTTAGGCGACATGGTGTCCAGATCCATACCTATTATCATATAGGCGTAATAGGCAAGCAGTGCCACCAAGTTGTTGTTAATCTGATTCTCTTGGTATTCTATTTGGTCGAATTCCGTGAACTTGAAAACAAACTCTCTGTCGTTCACCGAATAGCATACCGTATTGTAGCTGCTATTAAAGACGGGTCGGTTGCTTGACATCAGCAAGGTGCACTTAAATGTATTTTCGTTTACATCATACTCATTGACCGTGATATTGAAATTGCACTGAATCTTCTCGTTTTCGCGAAAAGCAATCTCTGTCCATTTGTGGTTGTTCAGGAATTCCTCTATGGTAGTCTGAAGTTTCGGGAAAACATCCGTCTTCGTGGTCTCTATCTGAGTGTAGTTGATGTTCACCCTTGCATTCAGCTCTTGAGCGCGGAGCGGAAGGCTAATGAAAACGTTAACGAATACAATGACGATAACGGGAACTTTTGCGATAACTGAAAAGATGGCGTTTTTCCTCATTTTATGATAGTTACCAGTTTGTTTACAATATCCTTAGCTACATCTCTTTTTGATTTCAGCGGGAAACGGGTCACACCGTCTTTATCAATGAATGTAACCTTGTTAGTGTTATGTTGGAATCCAGCACCTTCGTCCTGAAGGCTGTTCAGCACTATAAAGTCCAGATTCTTCTTCTGCAGTTTCTCCTTGGCGTGGTTCTCCTCATCGTTTGTCTCTAAGGCGAATCCCACCATTACTTGGTTTTTACGTTTCATTTGCCCCAAGGCCTGGGCAATGTCCTTCGTGGGTTCCAGCTCCAGGGTCATACGGTTGCCTTCGCGCTTTATTTTGTTATCTGCAACGGATGCTGGGGTAAAGTCTGCCACGGCTGCACATAGGATAGCTACGTCAGCGATGGGAAAGATTTCTGTGGCAGCCTGATACATTTGGGCTGCACTCTCCAAGTCTGTCCTTTTTATATTAGGGTGACAGGTCTTGATGCTGGTGGGACCACAGATAAGTTCTACTTGTGCTCCACGTTCAGCACATTCTTCAGCCAGGGCGATGCCCATCTTGCCACTGCTATAGTTGCCGATGAAACGGACGGGGTCAAGTTTCTCGTATGTAGGGCCAGCGGTAATCAGCACTTTTTTGCCTTTCATGTCGGCTTTTTCTGCAAAGAAACTGGCAAGGATTTCTATTATTTTTTCTGGTTCCTCCATGCGACCTTTTCCTTCTAATTTGCTGGCCAGGAAGCCTGTACCGGGTTCTATGATATGATTGCCGTAGGAACGGAGCGTCTCCAGATTCTTTTGTGTGCTGGGATGGGCATACATATCCAAGTCCATGGCGGGAGCAACGAAGACTGGCGCCTTCATGCTCAGGTAGGTAGTGATGAGCATATTGTCGGCGACTCCGTTGGCCATCTTGCCAATAGTGCTGGCACTGGCGGGGGCAATAATCATAGCATCAGCCCAAAGACCCAGTTGCACATGCGAGTGCCACGAGCCATCGCGACGATCAAAGAATTCGCTCACCACAGGCTTGCCGGTAAGGGTGCTCAGAGTGAGTGGGGTAATGAATTCCTTGCCTGCAGGAGTGATTACAACTTGCACCTCGGCACCTTGCTTTATGAGGCCGCGAATCAGGTAGCATGTTTTGTAGGCGGCAATGCTGCCTGTTATACCTATAACTATTTTCTTACCCAGTAGCATATTTGAAACGGAGTTTTGTCAGAACCTGCTTGGTGTTCATGGTGAAGTCACCCTGCATAATCCATCCGTAGTAACCGGGGTCTTTGTGCAACACTTCCTTTACGGGCTTGCCTTTGTATTTGCCAAAGTTCACTACCTCCACGCCATTTTCGTCATAAACGAAACGTCCTGCAAAGTCAATGTTGTTTCCCATCTTTGAGAAGTCTGCCAGAAACTGCATGTCGTTCTGCAAATCATTAGGGTACTTGTCCAACTGAGCTTGCAGCACCTCGTAAGTAGCCCGTGTGTCGGCCAACGCGCTGTGGGCGTTTTCGAGGTCCTTGCCGCAGTAGTATTTGTAGGCAGCGATGAGCGTGCGGCGTTCCAGTTTGTGATAGATGTTCTGCACATCCACTAACTTGCGCTTGCTCAGGTCCACCTCCACTCCGGATCGCATGAACTCTTCCACCAGCAGGGGAATATCAAACTTGTTGCTGTTGTAGCCTGCTAAGTCGCAACCCTCAAAAGTTTGCCACAACGTCTTGGCTATCTGTTTGAAAGTGGGGCAGTCCTTTACGTCTGCATCGTAGATACCATGAACACGACTTGCTTCCTCGGGGATGTGTATCTCGGGGTTGATGCGCATACTCTTTGCTTCCTCGTTGCCGTTAGGCTCTATGCGGATATAGCAGAGTTCCACAATGCGGTCTTTGGCAATGTCCAGGCCTGTGGTTTCCAGGTCGAAGAAGATAATAGGGTTCTTCAGATTAAGCTTCATGCCTTCCGGAATTTTAATCCTCTACTCGCATGGGCATCAGCAACATCAAAACCTCATCCTCGGTGTTGTCATCAGCAGGACGGATTACACCAGGACGGCTGGGGTCAGCTACTTCCAGTGTTATGGTGTCGCTTTCTATGATATTGGCAATCTCTAGTAGGAACTGACAACTAAACCCTATGTTGATGGGGCTGGAAGTGTAGTCACATGTCAGGAACTCCTCTGCGCTGGTAGCGTACTCGTTGTCCTGTCCCGTCAGTCTCATGCTGTTGTTACTCAACTCCACTTTTACCAAACCACTGCTTTGGTTGCAGAATACGGCCACACGCTTCAAAGCACTGGCAAGAGCTACGCGGTCAACGGTAGCCTTGAAGGGGTTGCTTTGAGGGATAACAGCATTATAGTTGGGATAACGGCCCTCTATGAGGCGGAAGTGCATAGTCATATCTTCCGACTTGATGGTAGCCTTATCCATGTCAAAGAGAATCTCTACCTGATCTCCCTTATTAAGAACGGTCTTCAGAATGGCGCACACCTTCTTGGGAAGGATAAAGCCTGCAGTTAGGCCAGTCTTGATGCTGTGTACTGTGTTGCGCACCAGTTTGCGACCGTCTGTACCGGCAAAGATAAGGTATTCGGGGGTGATATCCACGTAGATGCCGTTCATAACCAAGCGGATCTCATCGTTAGCCGTAGCAAAGAGGCAGCGGTTGATACCATTCAACAGCACCTCAGTAGGCATGGACAGGTAGGTTGCATTGTCACTTACCTTCTTAGGCAGAGGGTAGGGAGCGGCATCCTGAGCCATCACGCTGAAGCTTCCACTGCTGTGCTGGCCCTCCACCTTCATGGTCTCCTCATTAAAGTTGATAACTAAAGGCTGTTCTGCCAGTTCCTTAATAGAATCTATAATGGTCTTGGCGGGGATACAGAATCGTGCATTGCCATTTTGCTCGATAACGGGGGCTGATGTGATATAATACTTTTCGCTGTCTGAAGCGGTGATAGTGATTATGCCCTCCTTAATATCAAACAGTATGCAATCAAGTATGGGCATAGAGTTCTTTGACCCCATAACTTTACTGGCCGAAGTCAGTCGGCTGTAAAGAGCTGAACTAGAAACTTTGAATTCCATTTTAATATAAGTATAGTTTATTTTTGTACAAAGATACGGTTTTTTCCTGTACACCAAAAAAAACACTCCGAAAAAAACGTATAGTAAGTTATTTTTTCATACCTTTGTGCCACTATTTTAACATAACAACAATAAAACAATGGAAATAACAGGTAAAATTATTGCAGTACTTGAGCCTCGCAAGGGTACATCAAGCAGAACAGGAAGTGAATGGATTTGTGGTCAGTATGTACTGGAGACGATGGACCAGTACCCTCGTAAACTTTTCTTTGAGGTTTTTGGTGCCGACCGCATGCAGCAGTTCAACATCCAGTTGGGTGAGATAATGACCGTATCTTTCGATATAGATGCTCGCGAGTATCAGGGACGCTGGTACAATGGCGTTCGTGCATTCCGAGTTGACCGCAACGTTCAGGGTGCTCCTATGGCCGCTGCAGCTCCCGTAGGTCCCGACACCACCCCCTTCGGTGGTGCTCCCGTTCCCACTCAGGCTCCTGCAGCTCCCACTGCTCCTGCAGTGGAGACCACTCCCTTTGCTCCTCAGGCAGAGGGCGAGGACCTTCCGTTCTAATCGTTAGGCTTTATACGCTATTTAATAATCGATAGCAGTAAGATAAATTAGAGTGCCTTCCTGCTTGTGGAAGGCACTCTAATTTTCTTCTTGCCTTTGCTGCCCCAATATTTTGATATTTGTTTACTATTTCGTATTTTTGTCCTCCAAACAATAAATCTCAACTATACATTCATATTATGAAACGTTTTTTTATCTGTCTTTTCGCTGCCATTATGGCAATTTCAGCTAATGCACAAGCAATTATACATCCTTGGCAAAGTAAACGTGTGGCTTACTTTGGCGATTCTATCACAGACCCTAACAACAATGCTTCGAAACTTAAGTATTGGAGCTTCCTGCAGGACTGGCTTTCCATAACACCTTATGTATATGGTGTGAGCGGCTGGCAATGGAACAGCATTCAGCGACAGGCAGACAAACTAAAGGCTGAGCATGGCGATGAGGTGGATGCCATACTGATCTTTATCGGTACCAACGATTACAATGCCGGAGTGCCGATTGGCGAATGGTTTACGGAACGCCCGGAAAGGGTAATGGCTGGCATAGGCGAACCTAAGCACATGGTGGACCGCCGGCACCGGTTCCCTGTGATGAACGACTCCACTTATCGCGGACGTATCAACAAAGCCCTGGATTATGTGAAGCGTATGTATCCTACCAAGCAGATTGTGTTGCTGACACCCATACACCGATCAGATTTCCATGCCGGTGACCGCAACTGGCAG
>JAEEGL017374416.1_pt1 | contig 11705 bp, 8 predicted proteins | sample 9134231 | NCBI WGS metagenome assembly JAEEGL01 (sample SAMN16246548, study PRJNA631951) | gut metagenome | biome: gut microbiome; feature: rumen; material: fiber-attached | host: Bos | place: Iran: Karaj | collected 2018-10
AACGCGTTGTCGACGCCCCCGCAGTGGATATCGAGATACTCGCCGCAGTATTTGAGCGAGATCGCGGAGCATTCAATGTGCCAGCCTGGATAGCCGACGCCCCACGGGCTGTCCCATTTCAGCTCCTGATCCTCGAATTTGGACTTGGTGAACCAAAGGGCGAAATCGGCGGGGTTGCGCTTGTTCACATCCTCCCCGACGCCCTCCCGCACGCCGACCTCGAGATTGTCGGCGTCGTGGCGGCCGAAGACGTAGTAATTGTCGAGCTTCGAAATGTCAAAATAGACGTTTCCGCCCGCCCGGTAGGCATAGCCGTCGGCCAGCAGCTTTTCGATCATCCGGATAAACTCCGGGATACACCCGGTCGCCGGCTGCACGGCGTCCGGCTGCTTCAGATTCAGCGCCCGGCAGTCCCTGAAAAACGCGTCTGTATAGTAAGCGGCGATCTCCATGACGCTCTTGTGCTCGCGCCGTGCGCCCTTCAGCATCTTGTCTTCACCGTCGTCGGAATCACCGGTCAGATGACCGACGTCGGTGATATTCATCGCCCGGAAAACCTCGTATCCGAGGTATTCGAGCGCCCGGACCAGTGCGTCCTCCATGATGTAGGTACGGAGATTGCCGATGTGGGCGAAATGATAGACCGTCGGGCCGCAGGTATAGATCTTCACCTTGCCGGGTTCATGGGGGATCAGCGGCTCTTTTTTTCTCGTCAGACTGTTGTACAGATTCATGAATTCGTTTCCTCGTTTTGTTTTTCCAGTTCTTCCAGCCGCTTTTCCAGCAGCTCCAGCTGCCGCCTCATCCGGCAGAATTCCTGCGATACCGGATCGGGGATATGGACCTGATCCAGATCGATCCGCTGATTGTTCCTCTTCACAACGCGCGCCGGGATACCGACCGCGGTGGAATCCGGCGGGACCTCCGACAGCACGACGGCGTTGGCGGCGATCTTGGCGTTGGCGCCGACGGTAAAGGGCCCCAGCAGCTTGGCGCCGGCTCCGACCATGACGCAGTTGCCGAGCGTGGGATGCCGCTTGCCGATCTCCTTGCCGGTGCCGCCGAGCGTGACACCCTGATACAGCGTGCAGTTATCGCCGATCTCGGCCGTCTCGCCGATGACGACGCCGCTGCCGTGGTCGATGAAAAGCCCGCGGCCGATCTTGGCGGCGGGATGGATCTCGATGCCGGTCAACAGTTTGGCGGCCTGACTGATCGCGCGGGCCGCGAACACAAAGCCGTTTTCGTGGAGCCGATGGGCGATGCGATAGGCCAGCACGGCGTGAAAGCCCGAATAGAGCAGCACGACCTCGGCGTCGGAAGCGGCGGCGGGATCCCGCGCGCGGATCGAGGCGATCTCTCTGCGGATAAACTCGTAGTGTTTCCATGCTTTATTGACGATGGGATTCATAGGCATATCTCCTTCCGCCGGCGCCGGAAGAGGCGCCGCAGCGGTCTTCATTCAAAGGGGGATTTTTTGAGATAGAACAACTCATTATATGATTATACTATATTCCGCCCGGTTTGTAAAGAGCCCGGACGGATTTTCTCGGCGGTTTTTCAAAAGGAAAAAGCGTCCTTTTTCAGCAACGCCCTTGACAAAACGCCGCCGGTATTTTATAATACAAGAAGGATTTTGAAAGAGATCCCTCCGCCGCGCCGCCTCCGTCTCCCATCATCTCCGTCTGCGCGCCGCCGGAGCGAAAGAGGAAAGAAATATGAAACACGACCTTCTTGAAAAAATCGAAAAGCTGAGCCCCTCTTTCTCGAAAGGACAGCGGGCCATCGGCAATTATATTCTCTCCAGCTATGACAAGGCCGCCTTCATGACGGCCGCCCGGCTCGGAGAGGTGACCGGCGTCAGCGAATCGACCGTCGTCCGGTTCGCCATGATCCTCGGCTTCGACGGCTATCCCGAGCTGCAGGCCGCGCTGCAGGAGCTGATCCGCATCCGCCTGACCGCCGTCCAGCGCATGGAGATCACCAACGATCGCATCGGCGAGGGCGACGTGCTCGAAAGCGTCCTGAACTCCGACATGGCCAAGATCCGCTCCACGCTCGAGACGATCAGCCGCCGCGATTTCTACGCCGCGGCCGACGCCGTCATGAAGGCCCGCCGCATCTATATCATCGGAATGCGCTCCAGCGCCTCGCTGGCCAGCTTCCTCTTCTTCAATTTTCGCTTTATGTTTGACAACGTCACGCTGGTCCAGACGACCAGCGGCAGCGAGATTTTCGAGCAGCTGCTCCGCGTTTCGAAGGAGGACGCCGTCGTCGCCATCAGCTTCCCGCGGTATTCCAAGCGCATCATCAACGCCGTCGAATACGCCCAGATGCAGGGCGCCCACGTCATCGCGATCACCGATTCGGCCTTTTCCCCCATCGCGGCCTACGCCGATTCCGGCCTCTACGCCAAGAGCGACATGGCCTCCTTCGTCGATTCTCTGGTAGCGCCGCTCAGCATTATCGACGCCCTGATCGTCGCCATCGCCCGGAAAAAGCAGGTCGAGCTGCAGAACGTTTTCAGCCGCCTCGAAAAGATCTGGACGGAATACGACGTCTACGACAATGACGGAAAAAGCTGATCTCGCCGGCAAAAAAGCCGCCGTCGTCGGCGCCGGCGCCGCCGGGATGATGGCAGCCGCCCAACTGATCTCGCGCGGCGTCGACGTCACGCTTTTCGAACGCGGCGACCGCCCGGGGCGCAAGCTGGCCATCACCGGCAAAGGCCGCTGCAACCTGACCAACCGCGCTTCGCCCGAGGTCTTCCTGCAGAACGTCGTGACCAACCCGCGCTTTCTGTATTCCGCCGCCCACCGCTTTACCGCCGAGGACACGGCGGCCTTTTTCGAAGCGCACGGCGTCCCGCTGAAGACCGAGCGCGGCAACCGCGTTTTTCCGGTCTCCGACCGGGCTGCCGACGTCGTGGCCGCGCTTGAAAACCTCGTCGGCGACCGCATCGTCCATCGCCGCGTGACCGGGCTTCTGACCGGCCGGAACGGCGTCGTCGGCGTCGCCGCGGGCAGCGAGGAACTTTTTTTTGACGCCGTCGTCCTTTCTACCGGCGGCTTTTCCTACCCCCGCACCGGATCGACCGGCGACGGCTTCCGGTTCGCCGAGGCCCTCGGCCTCGAAACGGTGCCTCCGAGGCCTTCGCTCGTGCCGATCGAATCGCCCGACCGCTTCTGCGCCGAGATGCAGGGGCTTTCCCTGAAAAACACCGGCCTCCGCGTCGAAACCGACGACGGCAGGACCGTCTATACCGATTTCGGCGAGATGATGTTCACCCACTTCGGAGTGACCGGCCCGATGATCCTGTCGGCCTCGGCCCATATTCCCGACGCGGCGCCGGCACGCTGCCGCCTGCTGCTCGACCTCAAGCCGGCGCTTTCCGAAAAGATCCTGGACGCCCGGCTGCTGTCGGATTTTTCCCGTTCGCTGAACCGCGATTTCGCCAATGCGCTCGGCGGACTGCTCCCGGCAAAGATGATCCCCGTGATCGTCGCCCTCTCGGGTATCGCGCCGGACAAAAAGGTCCACGACGTCACCCGGGAGGAACGGAAGGCGCTGATCGGCCTGCTGAAACGCTTCCCGATCCGGCTGAGTCGCTTCCGTCCTCTGTCGGAGGCCATCGTCACCCGGGGCGGCGTCTCGGTCCGGGAGCTCAACCCGAAGACCATGGCGGTCAAGCGCATCCCCGGCCTGTTTCTGGCAGGCGAGCTGATCGACGTCGACGCCTACACAGGCGGATTCAATCTTCAGATCGCCTTCTCGACCGCCGTCTGCGCCGCTGACGGCGTGTGCGGGTTCCTCCGCGCCGGCCGAACCGAATTGTAAACTTTCTTACTATCATATTGAAAGCGATCCGAGAATATGATACAATGATGGCGGACCGGCCGTTTCGCGGTCGCTCCGTCCTTTCATCACCTTCAGTCGGCTGTTCCCGCAGCGGAAAGGAGTCCCATGAACCGCCCCCCGTACCAAAAGAAAAAAAAGAAACAGCGCTATGCGGCATCCCAGTTCTTTCTGCAGACACTGATCATCATTCTGGTCATTCTGGTCCTGCTGGCCGCCTACCTGATCCATACCTCGAACAGCAATCCCGGCAGCGAGATCACCGTCCGGACCACCGATCCGCTGACCGACGATCCCGACGATCCGATCTCCACGCGCGCCAGGACCACCGTCGAGCCGCCCGACATCGTGCCCGTCGTCCCGACGTACACCGAGGTCCCCATCGAGCCCAATAAACTCTACGACGGCTTCGAGCTCCCCATCGGCGGCTCGACCGGATACGTCAGCGTCGAAACGCCGCTTCGGGAGCTTCCCTATACCGAGGCGGAAACCCTGCTGACGCTCAGCCCCGGCGACGTCTTTATGATCGTCGACGAAAACGCCTCTCACACCTGGGTGAGGATCAAGGTCGGCTCGCTCATCGGCTATATCCCCGAGATGCGCTGCTGGGTGAACCTGCCCGACGTCATCCCCTCGATCGTCTACGACGACACCAACAGCTACGCTTCGATCTTCCGCACCTCGGGCTTTGAGATCCCCGGCGTCACCGGAAAACAACTCTATCAGGCCAAGGCCGCCAATCCCCGGCTCGGGCGCGAGGAATTCATCATGCCGATCCTGATCCCGGCGGCCCGCAAGATCTGCACCGCCCAGCAGACGGCACTCAAATTCGGCCGCACCCTCGTGGTCTACGAGGCCTACCGCCCGAAACCGACGCAGGTTAAAGTCGCCAATGCCGTCAGCGCGCTCGCCAAGAAGAACTCCACCATCTACAAGGGACTCTACGATAAGGAAAACGGCTGGAGCATCTCGTGGTTCATCGCCACCAGTCTCTCCAACCATCAGATGGGCTTCGCGGTCGACACCAGTCTCGGTGAGGTCGCCGATTACGAGGTGGCCAAGGTAGGAAAGTATACCTTCAACCGGGTGACTCGGTACAATCCCTGCGATATGCCCTCCCCGATGCATGAGCTGAGCGTCCGCTCGATCAACTACGTCCATTCCTACAGCTCCACCAATCCGGTCGGATGGGAATCGGTCCCGCTGGCTCCGACGATGACCAACGACGCCAAGCTGCTCCAGTGGTTCTGCGTCAGCGCCGGGATGACGCCGCTCGCCTCCGAATGGTGGCACTTCAACGATCTCGATACCTACACACTGGTCCGCAACCTGAATCACACCGGCGAGTTCTATACCAGCGTCTGCGTCAGCTCGCTGCCGGATTAACTTACTTCTTACTTGCTCCCAGGAGATTTTCCCGCTATGATTTTTCGGCATCCGTCGATCATGTTGGTTCTTTGTCTTTTGATGCTGCTCTCTTCCTGCCGGTTCATCGCGTCTCTTCCTCTTCCCGGCCGGACCGGACTGTCCTCCGACACGTCGGCCCCGCAGACCGAGGAAACGGAGGCGGGGTTCCGGTTCCGCGACGTCACGCTGGAGCTCGGAGAAGTACCGGAGCTGACGCCCGCCCTCTTTCTGGAAGAGGACGGCCCGTCGGAGAATATCCGGATCGTGACCGATCTGTCCCGGATCGATCTCACCGTGACCGGCTCCCACCGGATCTCGCTGTCCGCCCCGGACGGGCCTCATACCGTTACGCTGACGGTCGTCGATACCACGCTGCCCAGCGTCGTTTTCCGCGATGTGACCGCCGACGTCGGCTATCTCTTCACGCCGGAGGATTTCATCGAATCCATGGCAGACGCCTCCCCGCTCTCGGTCACCGCCGCGATGCGGGAGGAAGGGCTCTTCTTCACCGAGGTCACGGTGACCGTGTCCGATACCGCCGGGAATACCGTGGAGGACGTCCGCACCCTGACGCTGAACTGGCTCAGACCCGAGGTCACGCTGGAATTCGGACAGCCGCTGACCGAGGCCGATCTGCTGATTGATCCCGCTTACGCCGCCGGGACCTTCGACGCCGGGGAACTGTCCCGCATCGGCGCCGCCGTCGGGACCTACACCCTGACCGCCGAGGCCGGCGGTCTGACGCAAAGCACCGTCGTCACCGTCGCCGATACCACACCGCCGGCGCTCCAGCTGAAATCGCTTCGCCTCTTCCCCGGCGATCCCTGCCGGCCGGAGGACTTCATTGAAACGCTGTCCGACGCCTCCGATATCTCGGTCTCTTTCGGCTCTCCGGTCTCGACCGCCAAAACCGGGACCTTTACCGTCACCGTCGCTGCCGTTGACGCCGCCGGCAACCGCACCGAAAAACAGGCCCGACTCGTCGTTTCGGTCAGCGACGACGAAACGCCGCCGACCTTCTCGGGACTCACCGATCTCTCGGTCCTCCGGGATGAAACGCCGGATCTCCGCGAGGGCGTCCGCGCCTACGATAAAGTCGACGGCGAAATCTCCTTCCGCGTCGACGCGTCACAGGTCGATTTCGGCAAAAGCGGGACCTACTTCGCGATCTATACCGCCAAAGACGCCGCCGGCAATACCGTGACCAAGAAACGCAAGATCTCCGTGGCCGACCATTCCGCGGCCGATACCCGGGCGCTCGTCGCCGAAATGTCGGCACAGATCGGGACGGAGTTTGCCTCCCGGACCGAGGAAGCGCTCGCCGTCCGAGAGTTTGTCCGTCAGATCCGCTACACCACCGCCTGGGGCGATCCGGATCCCACCTACTACGGATTTACTTACTGGAAAGGCAACTGCAAGGTCCACGCCACCTGTCTGAAGGATATCCTCGATCTGCGCGGCTTTGAGACCCATCTCATCTGGGTCAATGAAAAATATACCCCCCATTACTGGGTACAGGTCAAGCTCGACGGCGTCTGGTGGCACATCGACGCCACCCCCGTCGGCACCCACAACAAGGCGCCGGTGCTTATGAACGACACCGAACGGCTCTACTACCTCCGGGAAAACAACTATACGACCGCCCGTCTGTGGGATACCGAGCTCTGGCCGGCCTGCACCGCCGAATCGGGCTCCTGGCAGGCCTCATGAATATCGTACTGTTTGCCGCCGGTCTGATCTATCTGGCGTTCCGCGGCCCCGTGACCGCCGCCTTTCTCGCGTTCGGACTCCTGACCTCTTATCTCGGCGCCCGCTTCGTAAAGGGCCGGAAATGGGTCCTCATCCTGACGCTGACCGTCAACGCCGCCGCGCTGCTGGCGATCCGGCTGCTCCCCGTCCTTCCGCTCCCGCCGCTGGCGCCCTTCGGCATCTCGTACTATACCTTCCAGATCCTCTCTTATCTCACCGACGTCTACCGGGGAAAATATGAACCGGAGAAAAACTTCTTCTGGTATGCTTATTATCTGACGTTCCTGCCCCATCTCTTTTCCGGACCGATCGAACGTTACGACGAGATGTGCCGCACGCTGAAGCAGCCGCGCCGCGTGACCTGGCAGCGTTTTTCCGACGGATTGCTGCGCGCGTTGTGGGGGCTGTTCAAGATCTTCGTCATCGCGCACCGCGCCGGTCTTCCCGTCTCGGCCGTCACCGGAGATCCCGGCCGGACCGGGGCGTTCGCACTGCTCGCCATGCTCTTCTACGCGATCCAGCTCTACGCCAGTTTCAGCGGGACCATCGACGTGGCGATCGGGCTCTCCCATATCGTCGGCATCCGTCTGTCCGAGAACTTTGACGCCCCGTACTTTTCCGAGTCCTTCCAGGAATTCTGGCGGCGCTGGCATATCACCCTCGGCGCCTGGCTGCGGGATTACGTCTATATCCCGCTCGGCGGCAACCGGAAAGGAAAAGTCCGCAAGATCCTGAACCTGATCGTCACTTTTCTCGTCTCGGGGATCTGGCACGGGCTCAATTTCCTCCTGTGGGGACTGATAAACGGGATTTTCGTCGCCTTCGGCGGCAAACTGAAAACGCGGGCGAAATGGCTCAACGTCGCTCTCACCTTCCTCGCCGTCTCGCTTCTGTGGTGCTTCTTCATCTGGCCATCGACCGGGATGGCGCTGAAAATGCTCGCCTCGGTCTTCACCACCTTCAATTACGGTGCGCTGTTCGCCGCGCTGCCTTCGATGGGCCTGTCGGTCGCCGACGGGGTCGTGCTGGCGGCCGCGGTCGCGTTGCTGACCGTCTTCGATCTGAAGCGCCTCACCCTTCCGAAAGCCGTTTCGGCGCTTCGGCCCGAGGCGAAGGTGGCCCTGATCGGCGCGCTGGCGCTCTCGGTCGTCGCCCTCGGCGTCTACGGGATCGGCTTCAACGCGGCCGGCTTTGTCTATACCGGTATGTAAAAGGAGATCCGACATGACCGAAACCACCAAAGCCGGAAAGACCGCCGTGATCCTCCGCTGCCTGGCCGTCCTGCTCCTTTTCCTGCTCCTCTTCGCCGCTCTCAACCGTCTCGTCGCCCCCAAATATATGACTTCCCTGCGGGAAGGCAGTATGCTCTCCCAGTATTACCGGGAATACGGCGGCCACGATGTGATCTTCATCGGGGACTGCGAGGTCTACGCCAACATCTCGCCGATGGAGCTCTACCGGACGCACGGGATCACCGCCTACGTCCGCGGCACCTCGCAGCAGCTGGTGTGGCAGTCCTATTACGTATTGAAAGAAACGCTGACCTACGAAACGCCCAAGGCCGTCGTCTGGAACGTGAACGCCATGCGCTACGGCACAGACGCCGACGTCGTCAAGGAGGAATACAACCGGCTCGCCATGGACCGGATGCGCTGGTCGGACGCCAAGATCGGGATGCTCCGCGCCTCTATGACGCCGAAGGAAACGGCCCTTTCCTATCTCTTTCCGATCCTTCGCTATCACGACCGCCTGACGGCCCTGACCGAAGAGGACTTTACCTATTTCTTTTCCGGAAAGGACAACACCTGGAACGGCCATCTCGTCAATACCTCCGTCAAGCCGGTCGAATCGCTCCCGATGAAACGCCCGCTGGCCGATCCCGCTTTCCCCGACATCTGTTACGACTATCTCGACCGGATGCGGACCCTCTGCGAAGAGCACGGCGTCGAGCTGATCCTCATGAAAGCGCCGAGTCTCTATCCCTACTGGTATGAGGAATACGACGAACAGATCCGCGCCTACGCCGACCGTTACGGCCTCGTCTTCTACAACTTCCCGGACCGCGCCGAAGAGCTCGGCATCGACTATCAGACCGACACCTACGACGGCGGCTATCACCTGAACGAAGCCGGCGCCAAAAAACTCTCGGCCGCATTCGCCGAACTCCTCGCGGAGCGGCACGGGATCCCCGACCGCCGCGGCGACGCCGGGATCCGTTCCGAATACGACGACAAACTCGCCCGCTACGATCAGGCGATCGCGGACGAAACCAAGAAAGGATGATCCGTCATGAAGAAAACCCTCGTTTCCCTGTTACTGTCGTTTCTGCTCCTCCTCACCCTCGCCGCCTGCGGCCGTCAGCCGCAGCCTTCCGGCGGCACCGGATCGGGCACCGGGCTGGAAACCGCCCCGGATCTTAACTCCGCCGAGCCCTTCGCCTTCGTCCTGAACGGCGTGACCGTCACGCCCGGTAAGCTTCTCGACCTCGAGTCGCTCCCCGAGCCAGACAGTCTGACGCAGGTGCCGAGCTGCGCCTTTGAAGGCGACGACAACATCTACGCCTTCGGCGACGTGGAGATCACCACTCACGCCGTGGATGACGGCGAGCTCGTCTATTCCGTCTATTTCATGTCCTCCGCCGTCGCCACCCCGGAGGGCGTCACCAACGGCGATCCGCTCTCGAAGGTGACCGATACCTACGGGCTCTCCTATACGCAGGTCGTTTCGGAGATCAGCTACGAAAGGAACGGCGTCCTGCTTCTCTTCATCGTCAGGGACGATGCCGTCATCAGCATCGAATACCGTGTCGCCGACTGACGGCGACCCCGCCCGGAACAGCATGATTCCCGGCCGAAGCATCGGCCGGGAATCATTTTTTGTCAGGTCTCCAGCTGCCGTCCGAGAAAGCCGGCCGCCGTCTGGATCAGTTTCGTCTCGATCTCGGGCGCCATCCGCGCCGAGTCGTCCCGGGCGGCCGAGATCACGCAGCCGGTCACGTCGCCCTCGGTCAGGATCGGCACAGCGCAGGAAATAAAGTATTCGGAGTTCCCGTCGACGATCGGAAGCCGAGGGCTCCCGGGCCGGTGAAGATACACCGACCGTCCCTCCAGGATCCGTTCCGTATCGGCGGACAGCGTTTTTTCACTGTAGTCTCTTTTGGGCAGGCCGGAACAGGCGATCACCGCGTCCCGGTCGGTAATGGCGACCGCCAGGTCGCAGGTCTTGTGCATCGTCTCCGCGTACTGCGCGGCAAAGGTATTCATTTCACCGATGGGGGAATACTTTTTGAAAATGACTTCTCCCTCCCGGTCGGTATAGATCTCCAGGGGGTCACCGTTATTGATAATATTGACAGTAAAGACCTTGTCCCGATGTTTTTGGGACTTGATGGTGATGGATGAGATATCCTTACTGCCGCAGTCAAAATTTACGGTATGCTCCTCGCTCGTCAGGGACAGGAGCGTGTCCACGTCTGACCTGAGCTTGATATTCAGCCGGTCCTCATATACCGTGATCCGCTCGACGATCAGCCCGATATCGCGCTTGTCGAGTTTTTCTTTTTTGAGGATGTCGTCGAACACCTCGATGACCGTTTTCGCCTTGCGGTTGGTCTCGATCATCGTGTTGCGCAGGGAATTGAGATCGCCGAACTGCTTTTCGAGCTTGTCGACCGTTTCGAGCAGCTCTTCCTCCATCTCGTCGTAGAGCGCCGCTTTGGTGCGCGACTTGGTATCGGCCAAGCCCGAATCGATCAGCGTCTTTTCTTTATAGATGACTTTCAGCTTCGCCCGCGCCTCGTTCAGCCGTGTTTCGATATCGGAAAGCGTCGCGCCGAGCTGTTCCTCCCGCTCCGGCTGTTCGTCGATGCTCTTTTGCAGCTCTTCGATCATGCTCTGACAATTCTCTTTGAGCAGACGGATAAAAGTTTTCAAAAGATCGTCCAGCGCGTCTACCCGGATATGGTGGGAGGTGCAGCCCTTGAGCCCGCGTTTGTGGTAGGTGCCGCAGGTATAGGCAGCGGCGAGATCGGGGCGGGACATGGAGAACATCGGACTGCCGCAGTCGCCGCAGAACAGAAAGCCGGAATAATCGGTGGCGTACTTCTTCTCGCCGCGATAATGGGTCGTGGAGCGCAGCGCCAGCTGCTCCTGCGCGTAGGCGAAGGTCTTGCTGTCCACGATCGGATCGTGGGCGTTCTCGATCACGATGTTGTCGCCCTCGTCGAGCTTGACATCCTGCCCGTTGATCCCCTTGCGGGTGTACTTGCGCTGACGGAGCGTACCGATGTAGAAATCGTTTTTGAGGATCGCCTGTATGGTGATGATGCTCCACTCATTGCGTGCTTTCAGTTTGGTCGCCTTGCCCTCCGCCTCTTTCGCGGCGATCTCGTTGGCGCGCGGCGTGGGAACGCCCTCGTCAGTCAGATGGTTGGCGATCTTTTTATAACCCCAGCCGATGTTATAGAGTCGGAACACCTCCCGCACGATCTCCGCCGCCGGCGGATCGATCCCGTAGGTCATTTCCTTGGTGTTGGTGATGCGGTAGCCGTAAGGCACGGCGCAGATCCACTGCCCCGTCCGCTGCCGGTTGTCGATCATCTGCTTGATCTTCTTCGACGTATCAGTGACCGGCATTTCGTTCATTAAGAACTTGAACTGAATGAGCATCCAGTCGTCCCGGGTGGGATAGTCGAT
>JAEEGL011127958.1_pt1 | contig 11704 bp, 5 predicted proteins | sample 9134231 | NCBI WGS metagenome assembly JAEEGL01 (sample SAMN16246548, study PRJNA631951) | gut metagenome | biome: gut microbiome; feature: rumen; material: fiber-attached | host: Bos | place: Iran: Karaj | collected 2018-10
AAGTGCCCTTACTGCGGTCACATCAACCCCATGGGCGCTGAGGCCAAGTTCCTGAGAGATCTGGAAAAGACAAGAAAAGAACTGGACAACGTGGATGATGAGGCCAGGGCTGCCTATGGCGGAGAGATAAAAAAAGGCGCGAGATCCACCCTGAAGACAGTAATGATCGTGGCTATCGTTATAGCCATTCTGGTCGGAGGTTTCTTTATACTTGAGAAAACAGTATTCAGCTATGACTATAAGGGGAACTATGCTGAGGAGCTTGCCTGGGAGCATGAGGCCTTTGCGGAGTACGATGAGCTGCTTCAGGCTGAGAAGTATGAGGATCTGATGGAAAGGATCGCCGAAGACGGCGAGAAACACGACGTCTGGAACTGGGAAAACTATGACGAGTTCATGGAGATCGCTGATGAACTCTGGGGAGAAGACTGATGAAATGTCAACACTGCGGAAATAATCTGAATATTGAAGATAAGTTCTGCCCCTACTGCGGCCAGCCTAATCCTTTTGCGGTTAAGCATCAGGAGGAGATGGAACGCTATGAGAAGGACTATCAGGAGACGAAGGAAGACGTTCTGGAACAGTCTTCAAGGTTCAACAGGCATACTGTAAGGATAACCATAATTGCCGTGCTGGTGGCTCTGATTGCTGTTACATGTTTTTTGCTTGCCAAGGCTGACGATATCAGGTGGTGGCAGATGGAGAAGTCTGTGGAAGCGCAGGCTCCTGTACACAGGGAGGCTCTTGCTGAACTCATGGAGAACCGTGACTATATGTCACTTTACTCATATATGAACAGAAACAGGATAACCTATACCAACAGTCTTAAGGAGTTCGAAGCTGTATATGACACAACTTCCAGATACAGGATGTTTTACCAGAACCTGATGACTCTCCAGGCAAAGAAAGCTGACGAAGAGAATTACAAGTACTACACGGAAAGCGAAGTGATCGAGGATATTTCAAAGAACATCTTCTCTTTCTACGACTATATGAAGCCTCAGGACTATAACAAAGAGGCGTATGAAGAAGACAAGATGGCATACATGGAGGATCTGAGAGACCACATGGAAACCATGGTATCCGGATACTTCGGACTTAGCCCTGAAGAGGCGAGAGGTATGAGGTCTATGAGCGCATCGAGGATCAATGTTTTGCTGGAGGATAGCTATGAAAAAGAAAAGCAGAATTAAAAAAGCCGGGGCTGCCGGTTCGACTGCAGGCGACAAGCTGTTCAGAGTGATCATAATCCTCCTTGCTGTCATACTGGTCTTCATGATCGGCATCACCATGGTGAAGATAAACAGCAGCTTCAGCGACTATACTTCTACTCCCAATGATCTGCTGAGAACTATAAAGAACGGTTATTACCCGGATGCGGTTTCTGAGATGTACGATAACATCGCTTTGGGTGAGACTGTGGAAAAGGATGCGGATTACGCAGTGCCATATGCGCTTCTGGAATATTTCGAAGCGGAATCCATGTACACGGGATATATCAGGGCGGCGGCGCTGACTGCCGATCCTGCAGAAAATGCAGATCTCACGGCTAAGGCTGATGAATACAAAGCCGATATGGAGGCTGCAAGATCCGGAATGGGAGACCTTGCATTCATGACAGAAGAAATAGACGGATACTTCGGCTGAGTATATAATTTATATATAGAAACCAGTTGGCTGTTATGAATAGTTTCTTTCATTAATACGGCAATGGAGGAGAGATATGAAAAAAAAGACCGGAAACAAGCCGGTTAAAAAAGAAAATACATTGAATGATCCACCTAAAAGGGATAAAAAGACCATAATAGTGCTTGCGATCGCGGCGCTGATCTTTTTTGGCGCTTTCTTTTCGCTTCATTCCGAAGACATTCTGAAGGACACCAACGATATATTCTGGCCGTATGGCGATGAGATCGTGGAATTCGAAAAGGCCAAGGTCATCGATATCGTCAGCGAGGAAATAGAGTATGACGAACTCATAGAGAATGCCGCTGTGGGAAAGCAGGAACTTTCGGTCACGGTGAAGAGCGGCCGCTACAAAGGCGAGAATATGACCGTTCAGAATTATTTCGGCGCTTACTATGGAGTGCCTGTTGAAGTAGGCGATGGAGTTACCCTGACCATCAAGACACACCGCGACGGAGAGCACACCGGAACGGTTTATGAGTTCAACAGGATACCGATCCTGGCCGGCGTAATCATACTGTTCTTCATCGTTGTTGTGATCATAGGAGGCAGGACCGGACTGAAGTCTCTCGTAGGGCTGGTCTTTACTCTTGTCTGTCTGTTTTCCATACTGATACCGCTGATCATCAAGGGAATGAAGCCGATTCCCGTCACTTTCATCATGTGCGCATATATAGCGCTGGTGTGCTTTACCATACTTGGAGGAGTCCACAGGAAGACCATAAGCGCTTTCCTCGGAACCATATCAGGAGCTTTCTTTGCTATGCTCTTCGGTATCGCGGTGCAATACATCGCAAAGATAGACGGTCTGAGGCTTGAAGACGCAGAGCCGCTGATCCAGCTGAAGTATAACGGCGGCAGCGTGTACATCAGAGGGCTTCTGGTGGCCAGCATCATAATCTGTGCCCTAGGTGCCGTAATGGACGTTGCCATGAGCATATCCTCAGCGCTTGAAGAGGTCCACGCGGCTAATCCGTCGTTTGACAGGAACAAACTGTTTAAATCTGGCATGAATATAGGACGCGATATGGTAGGCACCATGACGAATACGCTGATCCTTGCTTTCCTTGGAGGCGAATTTACCCTGATGATCTTCCTTTATGCACGGGACCTGACATTCTACCATATGTTTTCGACGGCATTTATCTCAATTGAGACCATAAGCGGCATATCATCCAGCCTCGGTATGGTGCTTGCCATACCTCTTACGGCTTTTATCTCATCTACGCTTATCTCAAGAGGAAAAAACTGATAAGAGTTATGAAAATACCTGTTAACGGCATCTCCGGATGCCGTTTTTTTATTAAAAAAAACATGCTGAAACTATAAACAAAAAATGACATATTTTTATTATTTCCATAACATTTAATTATATTTAAAACCCGAAGTATATCCTGGCGGTATTGGAAGAAAAAGGGGTTTAGAGACTATAACATATGTAGTTATAATTTGGGTTTTTATATGCCCAAATCTACTTGTTATAGTTTTATTCTGACTGGGAAGACGCATCTCAGACAGGACGTTATTATAAATATTTAATTATTCCATTGGAGGAATTGGGGATGAACAAAGATTTAAGAATCGGAAGGAAATTCTTGTGTCTGGTCATTGCATTAGTGATGGTCATGACACTGATTCCGCGTTTGCCCGCAAGTCTTGTATATGCTGCTGTGGGCGACGAACCTGAGCACGCCAAGATATTGCAGGTGAACGAAGACGGGACCTATAAACTGGCGCTCAATGTAAAGGGCGACTCAGAGAAAAAGGTTCAGCACGTAAACGTTATAGTCATAGTAGACCGATCCGGATCCATGAATGAACAGTCCGGTACCGGCGCCTATGTTGCCACAAACAGCACAGGCACAGGTCTCTATGGATTTGTTGACGGAGAATACGTACCCCTGACCCGTCAGGGCGGACCCGGAAACCGTACTTTCTGGTATAACGGCGTTCAGTATACAGGGCAGAGGTATCAGTATGATTACACTGCAACACGACTTCAGGCTACTCAGGCAGCAGTAAATGGTCTGGCAAACAATCTCCTTTCATATAACGGTAAGGATGATAACCCTGATGACGTAGTCGAAATGGCGCTGGTATCATTTTCAACCAATGCCAGGACGGACGTAGCTGAAACCACAAGCCCCGGTACGTATACGAATGCAGTTAATGCCCTTACACAGGGCGGCGGTACCAATTGGGAAGCTGCACTTTCGCAGGCTAATGGCATCAACTTCGGAGACAGCGATCCTACTTATGTGATCTTCTTCTCTGACGGCGCGCCTACTTTCCACGCCACAGATGGCGGATATGGCAACTGGAACCAGCAATATGGCGTATATGGTTCCGGCGGAGAGACAGAGCCTAATATGGAACGCTCATATAATCAGGCAACAGATGATGCAGCAACGCTTGCTACAAAAGTCGGAGTTAATAACTTCTATACAATATTTGCATATGGAACTGCTACCGGCAGCACATATATGACAAACCTGACAGCTGCTGCAGGAGCTCCTTCCGGAAATAACTACTCAGCTTCCAACACTGCTGAACTCAATGATGCTTTTGATGAGATCCTTGAAAGCATCGAGATGGCAGGTATCGGAAATGTAGATATGACCGATGGAACTACAAGCAACGTTGCCACATCTACAGGTACTGCTCATCTTCTCGATGTAGATGACAGCACGTTCAAATACTACCGTGCAGGCGGAGATAATGGTGAAGGCGGCGAGAAATATAATACAAACGCCAATACCATTAAAAACAGCGATACAGGTGAAACAGTCGGCATTGGTGAAGAATGGACCGGAGAAGGGGTTCCCCCTGCAGTATTCAATGACGCTACAGGCGCAGTAGAGTGGGATCTCGGTGATAACTTTATACTTGAGAACGATGTAACATATACAGTTACGTTTGACTGCTGGCCGAGCCAGGATACCCTTGACCTTGTTGCTGACATAAGAAACGACCCGTCTGTATATGACGGTCTCGATCCTGAGATCAAGAAGTATCTTGATGCAAACGGCAACCTCAAAACCAATACAACCACTTCCATTACCTGGACAGATACACGTCCCGGAGGAGGCGATGGCGAATCAGAATTCAATACTGTAGATCCTGTAACCACAACTGCAGTAGAACAGCTGGCTGTTACGAAGAAATGGGAGAACGCACTGGACGGACAGGAGGCAGAGGCTCTGGATCTGACCGTTACACGTGACGGTGAGGATAAATACGATGTGCTGCTTTCCACTGACAACGACTGGACCGATAACGTATTCATATCCACCGGTATCATGAGAACCAATGGCGATGAAGTTGAACTCCTTACTTCAGGTCACGATTTCACCTTCACAGAGCCTGCAGATCTCGGATATTATTGGGAACTCGAGGTTCCTGTAGTTCGTCCTATGATCATCAATGGAGGGACACCCAAGACCCTTATAAGAGTAGATGAAAATCATCCCGGAGAGGGATATACACACTACACTCTTCCTGATTATCAGGTAGACGAAGATACTGTGATACCCGGCGGAGATTACTATCTTGATGAAGCTGCCGGCGTCGGTCTTACAGCTACCAACCACAGACGTGCAAGACTTAACCTTACTAAGGTGGTAGATGGTGAAGACGCAGATCCTGACCAGGAATTCGAGTTCACTCTGAACGTTGTTGATTCCAAGGCGAGTGAAGGAAGTGAATCTGATCTCAACTCAGACTACTGGATCTGGTTCTCGGTATGGAATGGTGAATATATCGACGCACTTGTTTCCGGTGCAGAAAAGGAAATGGATGATGAAACCGGTGAATGGACAGGATTCTATTATGCACCGAGCGGCTCCGACATCGTTGTAAACCTGAAAGCCGGGGACAACCTGCGTGTCATCAACCTGCCTACCGATTCCACATATACATTCACAGAGGGAACTCTGCCTCAGAACTATACATTCACAAGTTCTGAACTCGGAGCTAAGACCTGGGATGAAGAGGGACAGGAAGTGGTTGTTGATCCTGAAGAAGCAGATCCTACCTTCTCCGGAGCACAGACAACTACAGGTACAATTGAAGCCACCAATATGGATTACACCGTCACATATACCAACACCTATGCTAAAACTGACGTTGAGATCACCAAGGTTTGGGATGACGCTGATGACCAGGATGGCAAGAGACCTACGACTGAAGATTTCAAGTCATGGCTCACGCTTCTTGCAGACGGAACGGATGTAACATCAGCTAATGCTAATAAACTCACTGTTACAAAAGGGGAAGACGAAGAAGGCAACACCATTTATACAGCTAAATGGACCGGACTTGACCGTTATTCCGGCGGTGAAGAGATAGAATATACTGTAACAGAAACACCAAGCGCTGATTACGAAGCTGACGTGACAACTGTTGAAGACCACGGAACCATCACCAATTCACATGAAACTGAAGTTACAAGTATAGATGTACAGAAGATCTGGGAAGGTCCTGCAGGCAATGAAGTCACAGTAACCCTTTATGCTGATAATGCAGCTACTGACAAGACTCTTGCACTCAATGCAGGCAACCAGTGGAAGGGTACATTTGCAAATCTTCCTGTATATGCCGGAGGCGTAGAAATCGAATACTCTGTAGTTGAAGCCGGGGTATCCGGAGTGGATGCAACCAAGTACACAACTACAATAACAGGAGATGCCGAGACCGGATTCACTATCACCAATACCAATACTGAGACTGTTGACGTCACGGCAACAAAGGTTTGGGATGACGCAAATGATCAGGACGGCAAGAGACCTGAAACTCTGACGCTTACTCTGAACAGCGCGCCTGCCCAGACCACAGTTCCTGCACCTACTGTCACAGGCACAGACGGAAATTCATGGACATATTCATGGACCGGACTTCCGAAGTATGCAGCTGACGGCACAGAATATACTTACACTATAAGTGAAGATCAGGTGCCTGAAGGTTATACCAAGACACCGAGCAATCCTGTAGCAAGCGGCGGTACCATCACCAACAGCTACACCCCTGAAGTGACCAGTGCAAGCATTACAAAGTCCTGGGATGATGCAAACAATCAGGATGGTATCCGTCCTACCAGCATTGTAATGACTCTGTCAAACGGACAGACAGTTCCACTGAATGCACAAAACAACTGGACTGCCACTGTCACAGGACTTCCTAAGTATGCAGACGGTGTAGAGATCGTATACACCTGGACTGAGACAGAAGTTCCGGAAGGATACACCTGCGCGACACCTACAGTTGCTGCAGGCGGAACTATCACCAACACTCACACACCTGAACAGACCAAAGCTACTGTAAAGAAGGTCTGGGTAGATGCTGATGACCAGGATGGCAAGAGACCTGATGATCTCACCGTTACACTCAAGGCTAATGGCGAAACCAGCACCAGCGTAGTCTTAAGCGAGTCCAATAACTGGACAGCAACTGTCGAGGGACTTGCCAAGTATGCTGCAGGCGCAGAGATCGAATACACCTGGGATGAAGGAACTCTCACGGACTATACTCTCACCAGTACTGAGTCAGATCCGACAGATGCAACTCTCACCATTCTGACAAACACACACACACCTGAACAGGTTGTAGTGGATGTGGAAAAGGTTTGGGAAGACGCAAATAACCAGGACGGCAAGAGACCCGGAAGCGTAACCGTTAAGCTCCTTGCCGATGAAGTTGATACCGGCAAGACACTTGAGCTCAATGCAGGCAACCAGTGGAAGGGAAGCTTCACAGGACTTGATAAATATGCTGACGGCGAAGAGATCGAGTATACTGTAGAAGAAGTTGCAGTTCCTGAAGGATATGACGTAACCGTAACACCTGCCAATGAAGAAGGCGGAGATGCAACAGGCGATGCTGCGGGCGGCGAGACCGGAGATACGACCGGCGATGATGCAGCTGCAGAAGGACCTGAAGCTATAGGCTATATCGTGACCAATGTACACGAGCCTGAAGTCGTAAAGATCCCTGTAACTAAGGTTTGGAACGACGCAGACGATCAGGACGGATTCCGTCCTAAGAACGGCGTAACCGTAAGCCTGCTGGCTGATGGAGCAGAAACAGGCAAGACCGTTTCACTCACTGAGAATAATCAGTGGAAGAACACCTTCGAAGGCGATGACCTCTACAAGTATGCAGTTGGCAAAGAAGGCGTTGAGGTAGTTTACACCATCAAAGAACTTGAAGTTGCTGAGTACAAAGTTGCCATCACAGGCACAGTGGCTGCCGGATTCACAGTAACCAATACACACACACCTGAAGTTGTCGAAGTAAGCGTAGAGAAGGTATGGGACGATGCAGATGACCGCGACGGTATCCGTCCGGACAGCGTATCCGTAACTCTTTTTGCAGACGGAGATGACGTTACTCAGGAAGGAATCACAGCAACAGTTGTCCTTAATGAGAGCAACAGCTGGAAGTACACCTGGACCGGCCTCAACAAGCGTGCTGCAGGTCAGGAGATCTCCTACACTGTAGAAGAGGATCCTGTTCCTGAGGGCTATCAGGCAGAGACCACAGGCGATGCCAAGAAAGGATTCACTATCAAGAACTTCCACCTGGCAAATCCTGTACCTGTAACCATCGATCCTCCTGTTAAGAAGGTAGTCAAGGGCAATCCTCCGAAGGATGAGACCTTCACCTTCCAGATGAAGGCACTTACCGAAGGCGCACCGATGCCTGACAGAGCCAAGGACGGCGTTCTGACTATGGATATCGTCGGAGCAGGCGAGAAGGAATTCGGCGTAGCTGAGATCAAAGAAGCCGGCACATACAAATACGAGATCACTGAGATCGATTCCAAGGCTGAAAACTACACCTACGATACAACTGTATACACACTTACAGTTGAAGTAGAAGAAGTAGCCGACGGAACTCAGGTGAAACTCGTTAAGACCGAGACCATTGAAGGCGGCGACGGACAGATCGTATTCACCAACACTTACGAGGAACCTCCTGCAAAGACCGGAGATACTACGATCGTCACACCTTACATCGTGATCGGTGTTGCTTCACTGATTCTTCTGATCATGCTTCTCTTCAGAAAAAAGAGAACCAACTAATCAGTAAGATCGGATTTTAAAGAAAATACAGGGACCGGAATTTATCCGGTCCCTGTTTATTTGTGTTCAATTTATAATCAGATACAAAAAGAGCAATTGCCATAAAGCGATCGCTCTTTTGCTATTGATTAGTATTAAAAAGTATTCATGGGTCATAATGATCACCTGCAGCCGGCATCATAATTCCCGGCATGGGATAATTATATGGAACAGGAAACTGTTGTCCCTGATATTACTGTCCAGATGCCTTCCTATCTCGAAGGTGGCGCTGAGAACGTCGTTTTGTTCGAGATGGTTATCGGCCATGCACTTATCGAGATTCTCCAGAGCTGTTTCGAAGTCCACTGACTCTGACCAGGCAAAGGTAAGGATCGTTCGCGATGGGATAGTATAAGTATCCGGCGTGTCCAGAGTTTTCCTTAAAGGAACGCAGAACATCAGATCAAGCGGAAGGTAAGGATTAAAATCTCTGTAATCATTATATTCTGTGAATATAGTTATCGGTCTCAGATGATCTATCGGATACTTCGCTTTGATCGCTTCGGTAAGTATATCGGCAGAAAACTCCTCCATGACACTGATACTGAGAGGCCCGCTTGTCCTGTAGGCTTTTTTATAAAAACATATCGGGTTATGATGCATGATCAGGATCTCCCCTGGGGTTTCCGGTTTCATAAAGTGGCTTGTATGATTAAGCAGGGTGTCCAGTGCCAGCTTTTTTTCAAGCAGCTTGTCCTGCACTATCGTAAAGTCATCCGGATTTTTGAAATAGTCCCGCATATCTTCATAAACAAGGCCCAGAGATCTGAGGGAAAGAATCATTTTGATCCTGGAGATATTCGGGTAATCGTAGTATCTGTAGCCGGAAGGCTTGACAAGCGCAGGGGTAAGCAGACCGGAGGATTCCATGCGCCGGATGGTGTTTTCGCTTACGCCGAAGCTCTTGGCGACTGCCCCTATTGAAAACAGTTCGGAAGTTTTTTCCATTTTTATACCCATTTTATAATTTGTTATAGTCTTTTTTTATTGACTCTTACAGCGGTGTAAGTGTTATTATAATTATACAAGATTATATATTATCATGTCAACTTCGTAGGGAACAATTAGTCTTTAGATGACATGATGTTTTTATTTTTTACCGCTGTTACGGAGTTCGTTAACGTAAAAGTTATGAAAATTGGAGAGGGACTTATGAAAGGAAGTGGAAAGAGGATCCTGATCATAGTACTGAGCATTATGATGATAATGACGTACATGATCCCAGGGTCTGTTTTTGCTGATACTGTAGCAGCTTCTGACGAATCAGTCGCTGCTGAAGAGCAGGCGGTAACGCCGGCTGAGGAAGTATCGGAAGGAGACGATGGCACTGAGGCCATCATTGAAAACACTGCGGGCGACCCCACAGAAGGGACTGATGGGGAAGCGACCGAAGAGGTTCCGGAAGTTGCTGAAACCGATGGAACTGAAGAAGTAACGGAGGAACCTGTTGAGGAAGTACCCGTTACGCTAAAGGCTGCAGGAGAACAACCTGCAGTGAAGGCAGCAGGCGGACTGACCGTACTGGCATTTACGTCAGATACGCATAATACGTCCGGCAACTCGGCTGCAAACCGTTTGGGCACATGGCTCGATAGTATGGCCGGCCTTTACGGTTCGGTAGATGTCATGGCTTTCGGCGGCGATATGGCAGGCGCCGGAGCAAGTGGTTACTGGGATCTGACTCAGGCTGACATGGATATGGTAAGCAGGAAAGGCGTAACAGGCGTTTATACTACTGGTAACCATGAAATCAGCTGGGGAGGAGACTTCAACTACAGCACCTATACTAACGGTGGCTATTCATCAACTGAAACCAGAGGACAGTTCGAGATCAACAAGGAAGTAATAAACGGCAGCAATTACCGTATCTATTGCCTTGGTTCTACGAGCGGAAGCCAAAGCTACTCTAATTCTGTTCAGTCACTCAGATCGTATCTGAATAGCGTAGGAAATGACAAGCCGATATTCATCATAACGCATTTCCCGCTGCACTGGACTTCTTCCAGAACAACTACAGGTGCAGGCGACGTGATCAGTTTGCTTAATTCTGCAGTTGATAACGATGGTAAGAAGATCATTTTCCTGTGGGGTCACAACCATACAGATGCGTACAATAGCAGTGTTGAGTCGCATTATGATGAGATTTTTGCACCCGGTGAAACGATCCAGTATGCAAACGGATCAAGAGCTGAACTGAAATTCTACTATGCTGCAGCCGGCTGCATGAGTGATAGTGATTACGGCAATGGCAGTGGCGCAGTAAAGGGCAAAGGTTTGGTCGTCACGATCAATAACAAGAATCAGTTGTCATTTGCATATCATAATGTAAGTGGTACCAACGTTACTGAAGACGGTACCGGCGGACAGGGAACCGCATTCACAGAGCAGGATCCCGTTGCTGTTACTGGCGTAACTGTTTCACCAAGCCCAACATCAGTTTTAGAAAGAAAGACAGTACAGCTCACGGCCACAGTTGCTCCGGCGGATGCCACCAACAAGGCTGTGACCTGGAGCAGCAATAACACCAGTGTTGCAACAGTAGACGGAAAAGGTTTGGTAAAGGGCGTATCAGAGGGTACAGCGACCATTACAGCTAAAACCGTAGACGGAGAATATACCTCAAGCTCCACGGTTACCGTAGAGAAGAACGAAAATCCTTCAGAAGAGGTAACCGTTGCAATGACCCCTACAAGCTCCAATAGTCCTGAAGAAAACATCAGCATCAATGTAGGGGATACGCTTACGGTCAATGTAACCAACGGGTCCTCAAGCAGCACGTACACTTTCACTGCTACGCTAACCAACAGCGGCATAGCTCAGAATCTTGGCGAAAGCAGTGTGAGCATTGCAGCCGGAGCTACCGGCACATTCACGTTTGAAGGTATTGCTGATGGCAAGGT
>JAEEGL011900600.1_pt1 | contig 11704 bp, 11 predicted proteins | sample 9134231 | NCBI WGS metagenome assembly JAEEGL01 (sample SAMN16246548, study PRJNA631951) | gut metagenome | biome: gut microbiome; feature: rumen; material: fiber-attached | host: Bos | place: Iran: Karaj | collected 2018-10
AATAGTTATGTCCATTTTTAAAGACAAAGTATTAATGATAACCGGCGGAACCGGTTCCTTCGGCAATGCAGTTCTCAAGCGTTTCCTCCGTACAGATATTGGCGAGATCCGCATCTTCTCTCGTGATGAGAAGAAACAAGATGACATGCGTCACGAGTACCAGGCCAAGTACCCGGATGTGGCTCACAAGATAAAGTTCTACATCGGTGATGTCCGAAGTTTTGAGTCTTGCCGGTCCGCTATCCCTGGAACAGATTACATATTCCATGCGGCTGCCCTCAAGCAAGTACCTTCTTGCGAGTTCTTTCCGATGGAGGCTGTACGTACCAATGTCATTGGAACAGACAACGTTTTGACTGCTGCAATAGAAGCAAAAGTCAAGTGCGTTATTTGCCTGAGTACAGACAAAGCTGCCTATCCAATCAATGCGATGGGAATCACGAAAGCCATTGAGGAGAAGGTTGCCATTGCAAAAAGTCGCTATTCCGGTGAAACCAAGATAGCTTGTACACGTTATGGAAATGTGTTATGTAGCCGTGGATCCGTGGTGCCGCTTTGGATCGAGCAAATCAGGAATGGCAATCCTATCACGCTTACCGAGCCTAGCATGACACGCTTCATTATGAGCCTCGATGAGGCAGTGGATCTCGTTCTCTTTGCTTTCGAGCATGGCCAGAACGGAGACATCCTGGTTCAGAAGGCTCCGGCCTGCACCATCCAGACTCAAGCCGAGGCTGTCCGCGACCTCTTCAAACACCAGGCTCCTCGTCATTCCGGGCTTGACCCGGAATCTCCCGAGATCAAGGTCATCGGCATTCGCCATGGTGAGAAGATGTACGAAACCCTACTCACTAAGGAAGAAGCAGCCAAAGCAGAAGATATGGGTAACTTCTATAGAGTCCCCGCTGATAACCGCGACCTCAACTACGATAAGTTCTTCAAAGAGGGCGATACTAAACGAGTGCTCATCGACGAGTTCAACTCAAATAACACTCGTCGCTTGAACGTCGAGGAGACCAAGGAGAAGATTGCTTCGCTCGAGTATATTCAGAACGAACTGAATGGTATTACTAACGTGGCCAAGTGGTCATGATCTTTCCGGATCTCGTCTTCGTTGATACCAGTGTCTTTATTGCAGAGAACTTCTTTGCTCCCGGCAATCGTATTACTACGTTAAGGCAGCTTGCTATAGACAAGAAGGTAACTCTAGTGTTTTCTGAAATCACGATACAAGAGGTCCGGAAACATATTAAATCCTCACTTAGGGAGTCTTGGCGCAATTTTGACAAGAGTTGCAAAGCTTTAAGAAACCACCCCGAGATAGATGCCTGGCGCAAGTCCACTAATGAAAAAGAGGAAGTCCAGCGCGCCCTTGGATTATTCGATGAATTCCTTGCAAGTACAGGAGCTACCGTGTTAGATTACTCCTATTGTTCAAATGTAGGACAGGTCTTTTCTGAATACTTCGGGCAGCAAAAACCTTTTGCTGAGGGTATGAAGAAAGACGAGTTTCCGGATGCTTTTGTACTTGTATCGCTCGAAAAGTTTGCAAATGAGAAACACGAGAGCATCGTTGTCCTTTCCGAAGATCAAGACATTAAGGGATATGAGAGTAAAAAGTTAAAGCAGGTTGATTACCGACAATATATCAGTAGCAAGGTGGCTGAGGGTTTAGCGTTAGAAGAGCTGGCTAAGCTTTTAGAGGATGAAAAGCAATCCCTAGAACAGAAGATTCAGAAAGAAGTCGAAGACTATTTGGATGATTTTAGATTGTATCTCACGTGCCTCAACCTGACAGATGTATCGTTTCATACGGTTAAAAATGTCGATCTGGAAATTGATCCTAAAGAATACGATGTTATACTTGTGACTGGGAGGTACATCGAAGTGGAAATACAGCCTGCGGTCTCGTTCCATGTGGATGTTGATTATGTCAATTATGAATACGCTGTTTATGACCGTGAAGATGGCGAATGGTACGGAACTGAAGATGACACTTATGAAGTTGAAGGTTCGACGGTCGTGAAAGCAACTTTGAGATATTACTTCGCTGAAAAGCAACTTGGTGCTTATTTGGATATGACAGATCTTGAATTGTCATCCATAATGGATGCAATAGAATAGACAACTATGGAACGAACAAAATTCTATGTAAATATACCTCGGGACGGTTACAACCTAACAGCTTATAAAGACGCTGTCCGTTATGCTATGAAGGTGGCAAAGGAGCGCGATGGTATCAACCGCATCGTATTCTATATCTCCACAAATGACAATATTGATTTTCTGGATGAATTATTCAGCGAACAGTCGATAGAGGCTTTGTATAAGGGATATGAGCAAGATGGAATACATTATTGCATTAGAACGAAAAGGACTTTTGCATCTGACCACTCTGTTCGCTTCAAGGATATAGTTATCTCATTTGGCATGGATGCGGATGAATTGTATAAACTTGATGACATGGTAGGGGTTGAGTGTGTCATTGCAATCCCCTGGCTAAAAGACAAGATAATTCCTTGGGTTCAACGCTGGGATGCTACGGAAATTAATAATAACCCGATTCAGTATACTTGTACATCATCCTTGTCACCAGTCGTTAGATTAGCTCTTGATAACCTTACGGAAGTTATTAATTTATGCAACGACGCACTCCATATTGCAGATGATGCTTTCTTAAAGACAACCGTCCGCACATTGCATAAGTATGTTTGTCCATTGGATTTAGTCGCAATTGATTCATATCTCGTAGTAGAAAAAGGCTGGCCATCAAAGCACAGTCAGTATTTTATATCTCTGCTCAGACGTCTTGATGAAGGCCGCTCTTTCAAAGGAGGGGAAACGACAGGATTGAAGAAAGTTTATCAGAACTGGCTGAATCAGATTAAATAATACTAATTCGTACGAAATCTTTTTCCATGCCCAAATTCTCAATTCTCCACGTCTCCGACCTCCACAAGATGGAAGGAACCACATATGAATCTCTGCTGCAATCATTGCTTACTGATAGGGATTCCTATGTTGCTGCTGGCGTTGCTTCACCATCTTACATTGTTATCAGTGGTGATTTGATTCAAGGCGGTTCGACCGATGATGAAATAAGAAACCAATACGCTGAAGTAAGACAGTTTCTGGAAGCGCTCACAAATCAGTTTTTAGGCGGGGATAAGTCCAGAGTGATTATGGTCCCTGGGAATCATGATGTCAGCTTCCCGCATTCAAAAAGAAGCATGACCAAGATTCCGGATGAGAAGAGAATAGAGCATTACGACCTCTACAAGAGCGGCCAGCCTCAAGTTAGGTGGAACTGGAATGACTTCTCATTTTACGCCATTTCGCACCAAGATCAGTATGAGAACAGGTTTGAGCTGTTCAAAGAGTTCTATAACAGCTTTTATGGGGCACAAAGAGCATTCCCTGATAATGGAGACATAGCTTCAGATTTCATATCTTTTCCAGATGACAAGATATCCGTGGCCCTGTTCAACAGTTGTTGCGGTCTTGATCATCTCTACGACACGGGCAATATTTCACCGGATGCGCTTACCGCCCAGATGCCAAAGTTAAGATCCAGCTATAATGATGGTTTCCTCAACATTGCAGTCTGGCATCATCACTATTACGGAGCACCCAGAGAAACAAACTATCTCGATAGAGAGGTCATTACTATGTTAACCCATGGATATATTCAAGTCGGCTTATTTGGGCATCAACATATTAGCCAAGTAGCAGAGTTCTTCTCTAGTGATATGGCAATTGAAGAATCCCCGGAGAATCAGCGCATTCTTCTGGTGAGTTCCGGTACCTTGTTTGGCGGTAAAAAAGAGATTCCTGAAGGCTATAAGAGGCAATACAACATAATCGAGATTGAAACACGAAATGGAAGTGCTGAGATAACGATTCACGTAAGAGAAGACGGGAATAAGAATGTGGCGAGTAAAATCCCCTTTTGGAAATCTACAGGAAGTCCTATCCCGGCGAGAGTAAAGCTACGCGAACTTGATGAGCGGACTCTTTTCGCGAACCTACTTAGAAAGACGCGTCAGTCTTCAGATTATAAAGCCGGATATCTTGAGCTCGTCCAGATGGACCACGAACATGAAATGTATCAGCCTATTCGTTCTGAGTTCATTCGTAGCATCAAGGACAACCGCTTTATATTGGACAACGTTGTCCCCGATACTCCCAATGAATACATGCTTTTTATATCCTGCGCAATTGAAGAAGATGATACCATTGCCAAAGAAAAACTCAAGAATGATAAGCACCTTCAGGAATTGTTGCAGGATCCTATCCTGAGAGACCTCTATAATCAATTGTAGTTATGGCAGAGAAGTACCTTGGATTGAAATTTGACCCAGATGCGATGATACGCCTACTGGGTGTTCAGTTATATGATACCCCGTGGGCAATGCTCCGTGAGAATGTACAAAACGCTTATGATGCTATTCTGGAGCGGATGCATGCCGAGCCTGGATTCAAAGAAGGACGTATCGATATTGAAATCGTAGGCGACCATATAACCATATCGGATAATGGCATAGGTATGGATGAAGACGGTCTGCAAAAGAACTATTGGACAGCAGGGCATAGTGGAAAGAATACACAGGAGGCTAAAAGTGCTGGAGTAGTCGGGCACTTTGGCATAGGTGCGTTGGCGAATTTCGGTGTGTGTTCCCGTCTTGAAATCAACACGATGCGTTATGGTACTACCACTCGATATCTTTGTATTGCTGAAAGAAATAAGTTGGATGGCAAACAGTTTCCCCTCGAAGAGCAAGAAGATACTGGTGGTGCTTTTGGCACCAAGATAGGTGCGATACTCCAATCAGATAAGAGGATTTCAATTGAAGATGCGAAGGCTTATTTAGGTAGATATGTTGAGTTCTTGCCTATACCTGTATTCTTCAATAATGTACAGTACCCTCAGAAGTCCTTCGAAGTAGCTACTGGCAGGGCGAATTCGCGAACACTATCAGGTGAAGGGCGAGAAGGAATCATTCGCTTCAGATTTGTGGCTAATTTCCTTAACTATTCGCCACTAAAACCTGAACTTCTTTTTACTGATATTTATTATAACAATGAGCCTGTCCCGGGTAGTTTTTTCTTGACAAAAGACACAAATGAGATATTCGGTTTAAACAATGGTTTTGGAATTTCTCGCATTCATCTTGTCTCAGAGTTTGGCTTTGGAGGATATGCTAATTTCACCTTCCTTGAGCCTACCGCCGGGCGAGAGGCAGTATCCAGGGCCTCAACTCAGTATCTACAGCAAATACTCTTTTTGATAGAGTCTTTCTGGGCCAAGAAGATATGTTTATATGATGTTTGTGACAGCTATAGAGAATTCCTGATATATGTAAATACGCATTTCTCCCTGGAGCTTGCGAAGAATATAAAGATAAAGTATGAAGAAGAGGACATCCCGCTGAGTGCTATTACTTCGGAACATTATTCTTTTTATACAGGGAATAACACAGCTACTAGGAAATCTTTGTCTAGTTCTGGGTCAAAAGTCTTGATTCCATCACAGGAGATGCCTCGTCGTTCAATTCAACTTAATTATCTAAGGGCAATAGGTGTAGAAGAAAAGAAGGATCAGATTATTGTAACGCCCATTACATCACATGTTTCACCAGAGGAGTTTTTATTGCTTGAGGATATTAAGAAGGTTATTGAGGATGATTACATCATTCACGATGTTGAGGTTCAATTGGCGGAGATCTCATTAGGAGTTAATGTTCGGGTCGTTCCAAATGATAAACAGTCGTTTACAATCTATCTTACCAGGGACAACGCCGAGATTAAGCATCTGATAGAGACGCAATACAATTTTAACCTGTATTCATCATTGGTTAAAGACTTTGTACGTATTGTCTTGTATAATCAATTCGTTGACTTTATTCCTAAGGACCAGAAAGAGAGGGCTGCATATATCAACGAGGCTATGGAGAGGAAGCGCGAAGAACTTGAGTATGAGTATTCCGATGTGAGTGAGCTTCGGGAAGCCTTACGCATGCTTGACGAGGGGAAGATTCAAGGGGATGAGTTTATCGCGCGTGCCCGAAAGGCTCGAGTGACAAAGCAGGAACAGGTGTTGGACGGTTCACAAGTTGGCGATATCGGAGCGGTTGTCAAGACGGTTGGAGCAGTTGACGGAGAAAAGGCTAAGCCGAATCGTGCTCAAGAGGAGCAATTCCTTTATGTGCCCCAACCACCGATTCTGGAGTTGGAAGAGTCTACGGAGAAGAAGATCCTGACAGCTACCGAGGAGCTTGCAACTTTGCATGGACATAAGATGTTCCTCGCTGTTTCTCCAAAGTTCAATAAGGCTTTCAGGTCATTTATGCTTTTCGCCCATAGTACGAAGGTGATTTGGAGCATGCATAGAATTATCTATATCTTCTCGGACCAGACGAATAAGACAGCGCTGTATTATGAGTTGGCTCTTTCTCGGAAGTTGGATGAGAAGAATACAGGGGGTGAGACGTTGGTGAGTACTACAATTATCACGAAGAATACAATGTTTATTCCTGTACCGAGTCAGTTGTATGAATACTTCTCAATCAAAAAGGGTAGCTCGCTTAAGTTCCTTGTGCATTTTGAGAAGGTGAATGGATAGATGGTGTAAGCATAAAAGGAATCAAATACATGCATAACGTCGTAGAACAATTCCATACCCTCTACTCCCGCAGGTCCATACTCGACACAGCGGCAAAGGAAGCGCAGCTCGAAGATATGTTGAGTCGAGCTCAAGGGACGTATCGGTTTCTTGTACAGTCGTATGGCCGCTAGGGCTATCTAACACAAGTGGAATACAATCAGGTTGAGCAGTTGAGAGGTGGTTCCCTTGTGGTTCTTTTCGCGGAGGCAGATTATACAGAAGTCATTACAACCGACTCTTGGCTAGTTAAGAACAAAAAATTGGATAACAATAATATCCAGGAGGAAAGGAATTAATTGGTTGTTACGAACGAGGTCTCCGACATTTGACAGAAGAATAGTTTATAAAGAATAGCGTATACCACTTTAACAATCAAGCGGTTTCTTAAACAGATGAGTAGTAAAGAGTGATTATGTACACCGAGACCGTTACCTGTCCCAGTGTCCTCGCGCTTCAGGCTCTGATGCCAGCAAGCTGCCGTCAGAGCCTTCCTCACAAACAGCGGTGTCAGCCCGTGGTTGTGCCTCCGGCTGGGTAATTAAAGAATCGATATGAAATGGCAAAGAAGAAAATAGGTTCAATAAAACTTGAGCTATTGCAAAAATCACGAGAGTCTATGCTGTGTGCAGTGCAGGTTTATAACAACCCTGCAATCACATTCAAATCCGAGACTTTTTGTGTGCTTGCAATTATAGCATGGACATATCTTTGCCATGCATACTTCAGAGAAAAAAGAATTGAATATCACTATTTCAAGCAAGTGGGACGTAGGCGAATGTTTGACAAAACCAAGCATGGAGCTTTGAAGTCATGGGAATTAGAGCGTTGCTTAAATGATGACCAATGTCCTTTTGATGCTGCGACGAAAGCAAATCTTCGTTTTCTTATTGGACTTAGACATGAGATAGAGCATCAGATGACAACTCGGATTGATGATGCGGTGTCTGCCAAGTTTCAGGCCTGTAGTATCAATTATGAGAATGAGATTACTAAGCTATTTGGGAAAAAGTATAGCATAGCAACTCAGTTAAGTATGTCTATCCAGTTTACCAGTCTTTCTGAACCGCAGGTTGAGATGCTGGGTGATTTAAAAGATATGCCTACGAATATAGCTTCATTTATCGATTCATTTGACAAGGCTTTAGATGAGGATATATATAAAAGCACGAACTACTCTTATCGTGTTTTCTATGTTCCAAAGTTGGCAAATAAAGCAGGGCAGGCAGACAAGGTGGTAACGTTCATTAAAGAAGGAAGCGAAGAAGCAGAAAAGATTAATGCTGAGCATGTTCTTATCAAAGAAAGAGAAAAGCATAAACTTCTTCCTGGTGAGATAGTCGCTATCATGAAACAACGCGGCTATTCTAAATGTCACATGGGGCACTTTGTTGACTGTTGGAAATCGATGAATGCAAGAAAGGATAATACATACGGAGTCTGGGTCGCAAAGACATGGTATTGGTATGAAAACTTCATCCCAGTCTTTGAAGAGTATTGCAAGACTAAAGATCTAAAATAAGAAAGAATGAAACAAGTTATAGAACTGATAAAGCAAGCAATTACTGAATGTAAGAAAAATGGCGATATGTTCAATATGCCATCAATTGATAGAAACGATGTCGAAGTGACAGAAGAGAAACTGGAACCCAAAGGCTCTGCACTCTATCGAGATGAGTATAACGTCAAGTTTGCCGATGGTGGTTGGATTCATATTGATTATGCCTCTAAGGATAAGTGCCGTTCGTTTCAGGTTAGGCCCGACCGTAGTGTTATCGAGGTGACCTGTAGCGATGATTCGTTTAACTTCTCAGATTCATGGGACGAAAACAATTGAATGGATGTAATCCCCCCCCCCTCTCTTACGCACAGGCGGATGCCTAAACATCTGAGTAGAAAGAGAAAGACTTTTTATTATCCTTCTTAGCGACAGTTCCCTGTCCCCGTATCCTAACTGCGTCTCAGTAAGTATGAAGAAACTGTTGATAATAGCGACAATACTGATCGTTGCGTTAAGCCTTTTAGTGCCAGCCTTCTTTTGTGAAGGATTGGTTGACTATGCAGGAAAGGCTGCAACGTTGCTATCTGGATTGTGTGGCCTCGGTACCCTTTGTGTAGCCATAATGCTTTATGACCGTTATGGTGTTGAGGGAAAGAAGAAGGAACGGACAATGGCTGCAATTGAAGAGACAATAACTGAGATACAGAAGGTACACTTCATACTATGCTATTATTCTGACGACAGGAAAAACGGTACGCCAACTGACTATATCGTCTCATTGCCATTCCAAGGAACAAAGGAAAGGACATTAGAGTTCTTTACTCCTGAATCCTTGTCTGCTCCGTTGTATTACAAATACTCAGGAATGTACGGCTGTTCTCAAGTTGTGAATAAAACGCAATCGAAGGTATTTTTGCCCAAAAGTATCGCTGAAGCGGTAAACAAATTGAATGTTTTTAAGTACGAGCCCCAGACGATCGCAAAGGAAACACGGCCTATCATAATCTTGTCTGCATCGTCTGATAAGATAAATAACTTGAACGACAGCCTCGATGGATCTGACACCAATTTACCAGAAGAGAACTATAGCGTTACCCAGTTTCTGGACGCTTATTATGGAGTGAAGGAGGCTATTTTGAATTGGTACAAGGAGAATAATATTGACACGAAGGGGTTGAATATTTGACAAGAAGAATTTGCTATGTTCACAAAGCTGAATGAAACAGTGACCCTAAAAGATAGTAAGGGTAATGAGTATGTTTTTGATATGTACTCTTATGACACACTGGACGCAGTGCAAGAGGCGGTGAAGAATTATACACATGCAGGGCTATATATCTTTGCCAAGAGATATATTGAGAATGAAAAGACATATTTCAGCCTTTCTTATATTGGTGAGACTGGAGACTATTCTACACGAGGCTATTCTAATCACCAAAAGAGGAGATGTATAGAGAACCATCGTTGTAATGAATTTGGTATCCATCTGCTTTCAGTCAGTGAAAAGGAAAGATTAGAAATTGAAACTGATTTGATCAATACCAATAACCCGCCTTGTAATGGATGATAAATGCGCCCACATCCTCACATGTTGCTAAATAAACAGAGAGGGAAGCAAAAAAAGAACACCTTACATCGTTTAACATGCAGAAAGAAAAAGACAATGATCCATTACGGAGGCTGGCGATCGGCTCTGTGGCTTAACAAGTGTGGCGACTAATAGAACCCTCCATAATCTCGGATTTCGTCTTGTGATCTCGATTTGAAATGTAAAAAACCGAATTAATGTCAGATAACTCATCATCAAGTAATTCCCGCATCGCTAAAAACACCTTATTCCTTTATTTGAGGATGTTTTTGGTGCTTGTAGTTTCGTTATATACCACACGCGTTGTATTCAATGCGTTAGGTGTTGTGGATTATGGTATTCATAATGTTGTGGCAGGCTTTGTCTCCATGTTTGCCTTCCTAAACACCTCTATGTCTAATGGTATTCAGCGTTTCTATAATTTTAAGCTAGGTTCAGAGGGAGATGCATCGACAACTAAAGTGTATAACACGGCTTTGATAATACAGGGGCTTCTGGCATTAATAGTTGTCATATTACTTGAGACAGTCGGTCTTTGGTATCTGAATGTAAAAATGGTTATTCCTCCCGAGAGGATGGCCACTGCTCAGTGGATTTATCAATTCTCCATCATTTCACTGGTGCTAGTAATTATGCAGATACCTTTTAGTGCTGCTATTATGGCTCACGAAAGGATGAGTTATTATGCCTATGTTAGCATTATAGAGGTTGTCCTTAAACTTGTATTTGCCCTTTTACTACCATACGTCGATGCGGATAAACTAATAGTTTATGGACTCTATTCGCTCGTAGTCCATATATTGAGCTTTTTCTTGTTCTTCATATATAGCAAGCGTAACTTCAAGGCTTTACGGTTCCAGCGAGTGTTCCATAAAGATTTGTTTAAAAGTATGCTATCATTTTCAGGATGGAATATTTTCGGGACGTTTGCTTCTATGTTAAAAAACCAAGGTCTGAATGTGCTTCTAAACGCCTTCTTTGGCCCAGTAGTCAATGCAGCTCGTGGAGTGTCATCGATGATTAGCGGGGCTATTCTGGGCTTTCAGTCAAACATCGTTATTTCCTTCCGTCCCCAGGTTGTTGGATCGTATGCCGAAGGGAATTATCGTCGGGTGACAAACCTGATGTTCAGTCTTTCAAAGATTTCATACTATATGTTGTATGTGATTTCTGTTCCCGTTATCATCGAACTATCATACATCCTACATCTTTGGCTGGGCGATACGGTTCCCGATTATACCGTACCTTTCACTGTGCTTGTTTTGCTTATTATGATGGTGAGTGCATTAAATACACCACTCTCACAGGTGGTTCATGCCTCCGGAAAGATGCGGGACTATCAAGTCGTCTCTAGTTTGATCCTTTGCCTAATCCTCCCAGTAGCATGGGTGCTCCTTAAGCTTGGCGGCAATCCCGTAACTGTATATTGGGTGAGTTTGGCTATCACATGTCTTAACCAGGTTGTGTGCATGTTGCTTCTGAAGCGCATTTACGATTATAGCATACGTGCGTATATCAGAGAGGTCATAGTATCTTGCTTATTAGTTAGTATTGGCGGACTTATCTTCCCGGTGGTGGCTCACTTTTTCATGCCGGAGTCATTCTGGCGGTTAGTGGTTGTAACACTCCTTGGTGTCTCAAGTACGGCTGCTTGTGCATATTTGACATTCAACAAAGAGGAAAAACAATTAGTTCAGGGATTCGTGAGAAAGATTATCCCTCAAAGGAAAAAGGAGTTAAATACTTAGGTAGTTATTGCTGTCCAGAATCTTTGGGGGCAGCAATGAGACTAACGAACTATTGAAAGGTAATTGTATTAATAATATGGAGAGTATTCAGACGACCGGGGGGGTATTACATCCTTCAGATATTGAGTTTATAAATAATTGCATCTGTGAAGTATTTGGATGCGAGTCGGAAGACATCACGGAACTGAAACCCTTACAAAAAGGAC
>JAEEGL012140942.1_pt1 | contig 11704 bp, 5 predicted proteins | sample 9134231 | NCBI WGS metagenome assembly JAEEGL01 (sample SAMN16246548, study PRJNA631951) | gut metagenome | biome: gut microbiome; feature: rumen; material: fiber-attached | host: Bos | place: Iran: Karaj | collected 2018-10
ACATTCGACGCTGCAACGTTCTGAGGAGTGAAGCAGGTGGGCAGAAGTGTCACCTGGAGGTCGTCAATGTAGTTATAGCTGTAATTATATGTATTAGTGGTGATGTTGTGGAAAGCAATGTACTGACCGTTGCCGGTGTAGTTGTTAAGCATCACTTCTACGTGCTCATATGCGGTGCTGGCATTGTTAATCGTGTCAACAGCCACGAAAGTGGTGGCATCTGTCGGGTCGCTCATCACGCCCACTTCCAGCTGGTATGCTGCAGCTGTCTGTTTGAGCCAGAACTTAAGCATCAGGCTATCGACGGGAGTGGTGAACATAGGCAGGGCCACATAACCGCGGTAATACATACGGAAACTGTAGCTGCCGCCATAGGCATTGCTGGTACCATAATAAACCTGTGGAGCCTGGGTCGAAGTCATCGACACGTCAGCCGGACCGATAGCCCAGCAACTGGGCATCTCTTCAGTGGTGGAAACAGTGCTGGTCGTGACATTCTCGAAATCGATGGCATACGGTACAGACAATGCCTCGCAAGGAGTGGTGAAGCTCTTAAACAGGGAGTATTCGCTCTCGTCATCGACGCCACACACAGCCTTCACCTTTACATAATAATGGGTGGCAGGTGCGAGGCTGGTGAGCGTGACACTGTTGGTGCTGACATCAACCGAGGTAAGGAGATTGGTGTCGCTACCATAAACCACAGTGTAGTTCGCGGCATTGCCTACCCAGCTGATTGTGGCACCGGTGGTGGAGATGTTCGAAACATTCACGTGGTTGGGGGTGATACAGGAGGGGAGACGATCCACCTCGATATCGTCAAGGTAGTTGTAGCTGGAGGATGTTGTGCTGGAAGGTACGAGAATATTGTGGAAAGCAATAAACTGACCCGAGCCGGTATAGTTGTTAAACAATACCTCGTGGTACTCGTGGTTGACGGTGTTGGCCGTATGGATGGTGTCGATGGGAACAAAAGTACTTGCATCGTAGGGATTGTCCATCACACCCACTTCCAGCCAGTAGTTGGAAGCGGTCTGTCTGACCTGGAATTTCAGCATCAGGCTGTCAACGGGAACATCGAAGAGGGGCAGAGCCACATAGCCGCGATAGTACAAACGCAGGCTGTAGCTGCCACTGGTGGAATAAGATGAACTATAATATACTTGGGGAGACTGGGAAGCAGTCATCGACACATCCTTGGCACCGATAATCCAGCACGAAGGCATGGCACCGGTGGCAGCGGTAGTGCTTGTGGTGACGCTGTCGAAGTTCTCAGTGTAAGGTATTGCAGTGGGGGAGCATGCAGTCCTGAATGTCAGGCTGGTTGGGAAACTGGTGTCGCCCACGCCGCAAATGGCGCGCACGCTGATGGAATATTCAGTGTTCGGGGTGAGGAACATCAGGTTGACATTCGTGTCGGACAGCATGGTCTCAGTATATCCCATGATGCCGGGAGTGATAGTGCCAATCCAGGAAGTCTCGTTACCGGCGGGAGTGAAAGTGATGTTCGCAGTGGTGGAGCCGAAGTTATGCAGCGTAATAGCCGAAGGACTGGGGCAGGTAATAACAGGGCGTGTAAACGCATAATAGGTGTTGGGGCTCGGCCATGAACCGGAAGACCAAGTGGTGGAAGAGCCCGAAGTGAAGTGTGTAGCAGTGTTGTCGGAGGCAATGATCCATCCGTCGCCGGAATTGAAGCAAATACCCTTCTGGTTGGAAGTGGCGGGAGCCTGATTGGGGGCAACAGGGGCAAAAACGACCACGATGTTGCCACTGGGATACATGTGCACCTGCCATTTGAATTTCTGAGAGCGGGTGCTTGAAGTGTACGTGCCAAGGCAGAACTCAACAACCAAGAGGCTGTCGTTGCTGGCATCGACGGTGTTTTGGGCGAACACGTAGTGAATCGTGTCGAGGTAATAACCGTCGCACCCTAAGAAATTAATCTTCGGGTTGTTGATGCTGGAGTTGGATGTACTGAAAGGCGTGGAGTAGTTGGCCGTGCCAGTCACCGTGGGACCCAGACGGAGGTTACCGTCCGAATTCACCGAAAACTGGGTGAAACTACTGTTGGCAAACGGGAATGCAAACCCGATGCTCTGCACCGACGAATACTTACTGTCGGCGGTGCCCGATACCAGCAGGTTAGTGCTGTCGGTCACAGTAATCCACATGCTTTCATCAACGCCCGTGGAGTACGTGTAAGTCTCCAGCGATTGCGCATTTGCTACCCATCCGACACACATTGCCGCGATGAGCATTAAGCAACGTAAAAATGCTTTCATGTTTGTGTTTTTTAGTTATTAATTAAATGAATTGGTGTTTTTCTTGCGGATAATGCTGTTTTGAAAATGAAACAATCAGCCCTTATAATCGGGTAAGTCGTTGAATATAGTATGTTTTAGTCTCCTTTCTTGAGTGAACTGGATTGATTTTTGAAAGGACAAATATACGTTTTTTTTGTCAAACGGCAACTTTTTTTTCAAAAAAAAAGCGTGACAGCCCCCTCGCCGAGGCAGGTCGAGGATTTACATTTTCCACACTCGGGTGCCGCTTCCGGCATTGGCGCCACCGCGAAACAGAATCTTTTTGATTGTTTGAAAGTTGAAAATTGAAAGTTGAAAGTTGAAAGTTGAAAATTACTGCCGCACCCGGATAATTCTCAACACTCATTTTTCAACTCTCAACTTTTTCAATCAATCAATAAACAACTACTCACACAATCAAGCAATCAAACAATCAGACAATGATGATGCGTCGTCATTTATTCGCTCGTTATTCGATCGTTTTCCACTCGTTTTCCGTTTCAGAAAGGGAAAACGATGGGAAACATATCGAAAAACGATAAGATAAAGGACGACGCAACATCGAGCCCAGAAGGCGCACAGAGTAACGTTGGGGACAAATATACGACACTATCGGTATGTTGGAGTAAGTTGACGAAAGGTGGCGTAGTCCCTCTCAGAATAAAACGTAACTTCCGCGCGAAGCGGCAAGCGACTCCGAAAACAACGTTGCTCCCCTATGGAAATAAGGGATGAAACTTGTTGGTAGAATAATAAACCGCTCTTCTTCGAGGACAGGAGGGTGTGAGGGTTATGCGTTCTTGTTGAATCGCAGGGCGCACCAGCCCTCGCGGGTCTTGGTGGAGGTGAGTGTAAGACCGAGCTCCTGCGCCCGCTGCTGCAGGACGGGCACGTCGCTCTCGTAGAACCCGCTCAGCAGCAGGGTGCCGCCGGGGGCGAGGACGGCGGCGTAGGCGTCCATGTCGTGCAGGAGGATGTTGCGGTTGATGTTGGCGATGACTATGTCGAAGGCCGGTGTCTGGCTTGATATTTGGTGACGGGCAGGATGCCCGTTTCCCTGCCGCAGCAGGTCGGCGTCGCCTATGCGGATGGTGATGTCGGCATTGTTGCGCTGGATGTTCTCCAATGCGTTGTTATAGGCCCATTCGTCTATGTCTATGGCTTCTACGTATGCCGCTCCACGCATCTTGGCCAGGATGGCCAGCACGGCGGTGCCACACCCCATGTCGAGCACACGGCGGCCCTGCATGGGCAGTTCGGCAATGTGGGAGAGCATCATGTAGGTGGTGGGGTGGTGAGCGGTGCCGAATGACATCTTGGGTTCTATTTCAATCTCGCAGTCGGCGTCGGCGCGGTGGTCGTGGAAGGGTGCGCGCACCCATATCCTGCTGCCGTTGTCGGCCTCGACCAGCACGGGTTTGTGCTGCTTCTCCCACTCTTCGTTCCAGTTCTTGTCGGGCATTTCTTGAGTTGAGAGTTGAAAATTGAAAGTTGAAAATTGTTGCAGGACGCTGATTTGATCTTGGAGCCAGTCGGGGTCGAACTGGTCGGTGGGTACGTAGGCTTTCAGGCCGTCGGGGGTTTCTACAAAGCTGTCGTAAGGGCCTTCGTTGCCCAGTGCATCGACGAGCAGGTCGCGGACAGGGTCGAGGGGTGACAGGGTGAGGGTGACTTCGGTGTATTTCATAATGAATGTGTGGATTGCTTGATTGTCTGATTGCTTGATTGTTTGAGTGGTTTTTGATTGTTTAACGAATTGTGAATGGTGAATTGAATTATTGCTTGACAGCTCGATTCACTATTCACCATTCACAATTCAAGCATTCAGGAAATCATTCTAACACGTCTTGAACCAAACGCACTTGGCACAGATAGCTACATAAATCCGTATAGACCCCTAATGCGCCACCGTAAAAGCCTTCCACGATATAGGGTGATCCACCCAAGGCATCGGGATTTTTCATATATGACGATGTCCAATACATGGCACCTGTTCCCGGGCTCTTCACTTCAACTTGGTAGTTGTCCCCTGTGCAATAGTTGCTCCAGCCTCCACAGGGCAGAAACACTACGCCTTTGGCCTCAAGGACAGCCCAATCTGACAATGAAATCTTATTGGAATCCAACGGAGCCTCAGGACTGTTAATGTAGTTCAAGTTGTATGTGTTGGTATTCCAGTCGTCAGGAAGTAGGAGGAATCCGTACACCTCATTCACCTTGGCAAAGGCGAAGCGGCTGCCATTACGCTCATTGAGAATGTATTCCCATTCACTCTTGGTAAGCGTACGCCATAAGCCCGGACGATTGCCGCCATTCGAGATGGCATTGTATACGCCCCAGTCGGCATTGGCATTTTCACCCGTCAAATTGCCCATTGGACCAAACCCATAATCGATTTCGTATTGATAGGATGTCTCCTCCGAACCAATGTCGTAAGGATGATAGAAGAGGTTGCCGTTGTCCCAGCCACTGGCACCGAATCCGAAATAGTCTATCCAACCATCATAGGTCGATGAGACTAAGCTATTGGTGCTGCCTTCCACGTTGCCATAATGAACACCATAGCAATCAGACCCACCTATATAATTCCATTGGTGTTTGGCAAAACGCCATGTGTTGGTCGAGGCTTGATATTGCAGGTTGCCTTGCGAGAAATACACTTTGCCGCCATGGTCGTTGATAGTGAACAGGCCGTCAATGGCTCCTGTCGGGATAGTCGGTTCTTCGGGTGTGTCACCTCCTCCGGGTACAGGTTCTTCGGGTTTTGTGCAGCCTGCGGCAAAAACGACTGCCACTGTCAGCATCAGGATTGATGCGAATTTCTTTAATTTGTTCATTGTTAATAGTTTATTATGGTAGGCTCTAAAAATTGATATTTTTATTTTCTGGTTTAGGCGGAGAGCCCACATTAGCCGCTTCGCCAGAATTTGTCATCCTTTGACTGTCTGATTGTTTGAGGGTTTTAGGGTTTGAAGGATTAAGGGTTTAACACACTAATACCTTAAAACCTTTCTCCCATAAAACCTTAAAGCATTTACACATTCAAGCATTCAGGCAATAATTGTGTATATCTTCGGGGTATTCTACTTTTGTCAGGAAGAGGCCTTGCGGGGGCATGGAGACACCGGCGGCGCAGCGGTCTTTGCGCTCAATGATTTCACGCAGGCCGTCGAGGGAGAGTTTGCCGCGACCCACGTCGAGCAGGGTGCCGGTGACGGAGCGCACCATGTTGCGCAGGAACCGGTTGCTGGTAATGGTGAAGACGAGCAGGTCGCCTTCCTGTGTCCAGCGGGCATGGGTGAGATGGCAGATATTGGTCTTGACTTGTGTGTGGAGTTTGGCAAAGCTGGTGAAGTCGTCGTATTGCATGAGAATTTCCGCTCCCTGGTTCATGAGGTCGAGGTCGGGGTGGAAGTATATGCGGCTGTAGAGCCCCTGCAGGAAGGGCAGCCGACGGTCGCTGACGCGGTATTGGTAGGTTCGTGCCGTGGCGTCGAAACGTGCGTGGGCGTTATCCTTTACGGGGAAGATGTCGTAGATGGCTATGTCGGCAGGCAGGAAACTGTTGAGTTTGAAGACCAGATTGCCGGTGTCGGTGTTGTCGGGGAGGTCGCAGTGGGCGTAGAAGTCGGAGGCGTGGACTCCGGTGTCGGTCCGGCCGCACCCTACGATGGCAATGGGCTTGCGCAAGAGTGTGCCAAGTGCCTGCTCGAGGGTGAGCTGCACGGTGGGCAGGTCGGGCTGGGTTTGCCATCCGCAGTAGTTGGTGCCGTTGTATGCTAAGTGGATGAAGTACCTCATTTTTTGATTGATTGTTTAAAAATTGAAAGTTGAAAATTGAAAAAAAAGAATGTGTGAATGTGTTAACGTGTTATTGTGTTAGTCCTTGGCACATCAAAGACTAACGAATTAACACATTTACGAATTAACGAAATCATTTCATTTTTCAATTTTCAACTTCTCTTTACTTCTTGTACTATTTGCCAGACCATCTGCTTTAGTTCCTGGATGAATTGGCGGGCGTCGTATTTGTGGGCTTCTATCTCGCGCAGTTTCTTCTCCCATTGGCCGGTGAGTTCGGCACTTTTGAGTAGGTCCTCGTGGATGAGGCTGATGAGCTGTATGCCTGTGTCGGTGGCTATGAGCGATTTGCGCTCTTTGCGTATGTAGTTGCGCTTGAAGAGTGTCTCGATGATGGCGGCGCGTGTGGAGGGTCGGCCTATGCCGTTTTCTTTGAGTGCGTCGCGCAGTTCTTCGTCGGTGACGGTTTTGCCGGCGGTTTCCATGGCGCGCAGCAGGGTTGCCTCGGTGTAGGGCTTGGGCGGCTGGGTCCACTTCTCGGTGAGGGTGGGGGAGTGGGGTCCCCGCTCGCCTTTTTGGAAGTCGGGCAGGGTCTTCTCTTCCTCCTGCTTTTTGTCGTCCTCGTCGGTGGCGGTGTTCTTGGCCGCATGCCCCCAGGCGAAGACGGCACGCCATCCGGGCTCAAGTATCTGTTTGCCTGAGGTCTTGAATTCTATTTTGCCCCGTTTGGTTTTGCCGTCGGGGGCAGTCTCTTCGGTGTCCACTTTGCCGGTGACGGTGGTGGTGGCGAACTTGCAGTCGGGGTGGAAGACGGCTATGAAGCGACGGGCTATGAGGTCGAAGACTTTCTTTTCGTTGAGGGTCATGTCGCCGTTGGCGGGGTTTGTGCCGGTGGGTATGATGGCGTGGTGGTCGGTCACCTTGGAGGAGTCGAAGACCTTTTTGCTCTTTTTGAGTTTGGTGCCCATAAGGGGCTGGATGATGGGTGCGTAGGGAGCAAGACCCTGCAGTATCTTGGGGCACTTGGGATAGACGTCGTCGGGCAGGTAGGTGGTATCGACACGGGGGTAGGTGGTGAATTTCTTCTCGTAGAGGCTTTGTATGTAGCGCAGGGTTTCCTCGGCCGAGAAGGAGAACTTTTTGTTGCATTCCACCTGCAGGCTTGTGAGGTCGAAGAGCTTGGGCGGTGCCTCGGTGCCATTCTTCTTGCTGATGGCGGTCACCTCGAAGTCGCGGTCTTTTATCAGGTCGAAGGCTTTGCGCCCTTCTTCCTCGCTGGTGATGCGTCCGCGGGAGTTCTTGTCGGAGTCTTCGTCGTCGTTGTCGGCCTGTTTGAGGGTGAAGAGTGTGTCGCGGTAGACGGTGGAGAGCACCCAGTATTGCTCGGGCTTGAAGTTCTTGATTTCCAGCTGGCGGTTTACTATCATGGCCAGTGTGGGGGTTTGCACGCGACCGATAGAGAGTACCTGCCGCTGGGCCTGCCGGTATTTGAGTGTATAGAGGCGGGTGGCGTTCATGCCTAAGAGCCAGTCGCCTATGGCACGGCAGAGACCTGCTTCGTAGAGTGATTGGTAGTCGTCCTGCGGCTTGAGGTTGGCGAAGCCTTCGCGGATGGCCTCGTCGGTCATGGAAGAGATCCACAGCCGCTGCACCGGGCAGTGGGGTTGCGCTTTCTGCATCACCCATCGCTGGATGAGTTCGCCCTCCTGCCCGGCATCGCCGCAGTTGATGATGCCGTCGGCTGCCTGCATGAGACGCTGTATGGTGCGGAACTGTTTCTCGTAGCCCTCGTTGTTGATGAGTTTGATGCCGAAACGTTCCGGTATCATGGGCAGGGTGTCCATTTCCCACGACCGCCACCAGGGGGAGTAGTCGTGGGGCTCTTTGAGGGTGCAGAGGTGCCCGTAGGTCCAGGTGACTTGATAGCCGTTGCCTTCCATGTAGCCGTCGTGGCTCACGGTGGCACCCAGTATGCGGGCTATGTCGCGCGCCACAGAGGGCTTTTCGGCAATGCAGACTATCATAGAGAAGTATGAGTTAAGAATTAAGAACTAAGAAGTTGGAGTAAGAACTATGAGTTAAGAAGTGTTGCCGTACCCGGAACGTCTTAGCTCTTAGTTCTTATTTCTTACTTTAGCATAATGACGAAAGGCAGACGGGCTTGCAGGGGCTCCATCGTGGCCCATTGTTCCAGTTCGCTGTAGAACGGAATGACGGCGTTGAGGCGGGCGCGGATTTCCTCTTCCTGTCCTTCTTCCATGCGGTTCATCAACTGTTCCCACAGGCTTTTCTTGGCGGGATAGGTTTTAATGCTGCATTTGTCGTAGTCCACACCGGCCTCCTCGGCGGCGATGTGGAGAGCCAGCGGCAGTCCTCCAAGGGTGTCGACCAATCCCAGCTCTTTTGCCTGCAGGCCAGTCCATACGCGTCCACGGGCGATGCTGTCGACGTATTCGCGGGTCAGTCCGCGTCCGTCAGCCACACGCTGGGTGAAGGTGATATAGAAGTCTTCGACATCCTTCTGCATTATGGCCCGTGCGGCAGGGGAGAGAGGACGGTAGAGCGAGAGGCCGGTGCTGTTGCTGTTGGTCTGCACGGTGTCTGTGGTGATGCCCAGGCGTTGGCGCAGGAGTGTGCCCACTTCGGGCAGGGTGGCAAATACGCCAATGCTGCCTGTGAGGGTGGTGGGGTGAGCGACGATTTTGGTGCCGAAGCATGAAATCTCGTAGCCTGCACTGGCGGCTAAGGCACTCATGGAGATGATGACAGGTTTCACTTTCTTGGCCTCAATCACGGCGTGGGTCATGGACTCGGAAGCTGTCACAGCGCCTCCCGGAGAGTTCACGCGCAGGACGATGGCTTTCACTTTGTCATCTTTGGCAGCTTCGGTGAGGGCCTGGACAATGTCGTCGCCATAGACGGCTGTGGCGGTGCCGGTGCTCTTGCCGGGGACCACATCGCCTTCAGCATAGATGATGGCGATGTGGGAGTTTTTGGACTTCTTTTCCAGGCTCTCTGCATAGCGTTTGGCCTTGACGATTTTGCTTACGCCGAATTGGGCTTTGAGGTGGTTCTTTATGTCCTGTGCAAAACATAGGGTGTCAACGAGTCCGGCTTTCTGGGCCTGGTCGGGCAGGAGGCCTGTGAGGCTGTCGGCCACACGGGAGAGGTGTTCGGTTGTGAGGCTCCGGTTGGCGGCCATGGTGGAAAGTGCATATTGCCAGGTGCTGTTGATGTAGGAACGGATTTGCTCGCGGTTGGCATCGCTCATGTCGGTACGGGTATATACTTCTCCTGCACTCTTGTAGGCACAAGAGGTGGGACGTATCAGCTCCATGTGCACGCCCAGTTTGTCGAGCAGCCCTTTGTAGAACATCACTTCGGCACCCAGACCGCGGAAATCGATGGCTCCGGAGGGGTGTACGGCAATGGTATTGGCGGCGGTGGCCAGGAAGTATTCGGGCTGGGAGTAGGCCTCGCCATAGGCTATGACAGGCTTGTCGCAGTTGTTGTGGAAGGTTTTCAGGGCTTCCTGCAGCTCCTCGGCCTGTGCCCAGCTGAGGTCGCTGCCGCCGAGGTGGAGGTAGAGAGCCTTGACACGCTCGTCGGTGGCGGCATTTTCAATGGTGCCGAGCAACTGAGACAGGCTGGTCCCTGTTCTGTCGCTGAAGAGGGACATGAGTTCGTTGGGCTCTGACTCGGATACGAGACCTGTGATGTTAAGCTCCACGGCCATGTTGGAACCGACAATGGGTGTGGAGCTGTTCGATGCACCGCTGATAATCGATATCATCATAATCATCATGAAGATGAACGAGATAATGCTGAGTGCGGCAGCGGCAATGATGAAACCCACAGCTGAGGCAAGCATTGTCTTGCCAAATCCTAACGGCTTGGGGTCGTTCTTTGTGGTAGGTGTTGTTTCCATTGTATTTATGTGCTTTTTTGTTACAGAAAAGATTTGCAAAAGTACTAATTATTTCCCAATTGAAATCTTTTTTGGAACAAATTCTTCCGACACGCTTTGTGAATGTGTTAATTCGTTAATTCTTGAATTCGTTAATCGGTTCACACATTCACACAATAACACGTTAACACAATCATCTAACATTTACACTTTGTATTTCGTATTTTTTTTGTATTTTTGTACCCGCAATTTTTTGCCCCGGTGTCTTTCAGAATATTTGTAAGACATTGTGGTTAATTGCCCTATAAATATATTGTTTTTGTAAAAAAAATAACTTGATGAGAAAGTTTTACTATATTTCCAGCCTTTTGCTGCTGTTGTCGGGAGTGACGGGCGGCGCTGCCAAGGCCAATGATTTTTGGATGCCCGGGCGATATGGAATGGGAGATGTCCTGACGGACACCCTCGTGCAGTCGGTGTGCGATTCGGGTTTCTTATGGAGGGGTACGGTCTATCAAACCTCGGGTGTATACAAAGACACCGTGTTCGATGCCCTTCCGGGGGTGGACAGTGTGTATGTGCTGTCGCTCACGGTGAACCATTCAAGCACGCGGGTGGTGACGGCTGCAGACTGCGACATGTTCTATTGGCATGGGGTGACCTATACGGAAAGTACCAACACACCGACGTATGTGACCCGAAATGCTGTAGGCTGCGACAGTGTGATAAACCTGCACCTCACCCTGTGGCATGGCACCCACGAGGTCTTTAATCAGCATGTGTGTGAAAGGTATATGTGGCAGGGCTACGAGTTTACCCAAAGTGGAGAATATATCTTTGACTATATCAACGACGACGGATGCCCGAGCACGGACACACTGCATCTGACAGTGGATGTCCCGGCCAACGTTGCCTATCATGCCGTGGCTTGCGATTCCTACAGTTGGCATGGACAGAATTATACTGCCAGTGGAACGTACACATTTGAGTATACCCCCGATGGTTCGGTATGCACGAATGTGGATACACTTTATTTGACCGTCAACCACAGCAACACTGGGGTAGAAACTCAGACAGCCTGCGATGAATATACTTGGCATGGTGTGGTGTATACGGCATCCACCACCGAGCCAGTCTATACTGAGCAGAATGCTGCCGGATGTGACAGCGTGGTTACGCTGAACCTGACCGTTAACTACGGCAATACTGGGGTAGAAACTCAGACAGCCTGCGATGAATATACTTGGCATGGTGTGGTGTATACGGCATCCACCACGGAGCCAGTCTTTACAGAGCAGAATGCTGCCGGATGTGACAGCGTGGTTACACTGAACCTGACTGTTAACTACAGCAATACTGGGGTAGAAACTCAGACAGCCTGCGATGAATATACTTGGCATGGTGTGGTGTATACGGCTTCCACCACCGAGCCAGTCTTTACAGAGCAGAATGCTGCAGGGTGTGACAGCGTAGTTACCCTGAACCTGACTGTCAATTATGGCACGCACGACAGCTATAACCAGAGTGCCTGTGATGTGTATACATGGCACGGTGTTGACTATACCGAGAGCGGAGTGTACACCTATGGCTACACCAACGCCGACGGCTGTGCCACCACAGACACCCTGCCCCTTGACATCAGCACCCATGATGCCACGCCATCCCACATCACACCCTGTGCTGAAAACCA
>JAEEGL012415620.1_pt1 | contig 11704 bp, 13 predicted proteins | sample 9134231 | NCBI WGS metagenome assembly JAEEGL01 (sample SAMN16246548, study PRJNA631951) | gut metagenome | biome: gut microbiome; feature: rumen; material: fiber-attached | host: Bos | place: Iran: Karaj | collected 2018-10
AAAATACTAATTTAGATGAAGCTAAAACATTAGAAGAAGCATTAGAAATGTTCTATGAAGGTTCAATAGAGTCTTCTATAGAGTTGATGAATTCATTAAGTTCATTAGGAAACTTAGATCCTTCTGTCAAATAATAAATGATAGTTTAAATTATTAAAATTTTATTAAGAAATATGCTGCGATTCAGATTCTTAGCATATTTCTTTTTTTTTAAAACGTAGATTTTTAAAATCTAAGTAGTTTATAAATATTTTTATTTCATTTGCAGCAAAAATTTATTAAAATAATAAAAGTTTAAGGAGTCAGACAGTGAAAGATAATGTAGCAGAATTCTTATTAGAATTTAAAAATATGGAGCAAAACTGTAGAGCAATTAAAGGAAAGGAAGTTAGAGAAATAGAAGAAGAATTAGGTGAAGGAAATATAATCAAGAATAAATTACAAATATCAAGACAGCTTAGAAACTTTTGCAGCCACAATGATTATAGTGGGTTCATTCAAATTCATAAAGGAATGATAAAATTTCTAAAAGAATTTAATAAATCATTAAAACCTAAAACATCTAAAACATCCAAAGTTAAAAATACAAGTAAATCACTTAAGTCAAGTAAATCGAGTAAATCGAATAGATCAAATAAAAGTGTTAAGAGTAAAAAGAAAAATAAGAAGTAGAGGTGTATTAAATTAAGACTTATGTATGGTGAATATAAAATAAACAATTTTCAAGAAATTTATGATAGTTTAGTTCAAAATTTCGAAATGGAAGTTGGTAATGATAGAAAAAAGATAGCAGCTAAAGCTAAAGAAATGAAAGCTCAATTAGGAAATAAGAGAGACTCGACTACTAAAGAATATCAAGTAGTTTTAGATAAAATAATTGCTGAATATACTAAAAAGAGAACAATTAAAGATGTACAAGACGAATATGATAGAAAGAAATGGTCTAAAAAGAGATAATTGTAGATGAGAATTTTAATTGCTAAAGATAAAATTTTAGATACTCAACATCATTTTATTGAAGAAGAGGGTTCTTATGATATAGAAAAAATAGGACAACCTATAATTTTCAATATAAGAGAAGAAAATGGTATTAAAAAATGTTCTGTAGCAACCACTAAAAAGATTGCTGTTAACATTGATTATGATTTAGCAATTCAAAGAGTTTCTGGAATGGATTATTATGAGGTTCCAGAAGAAAAAGAAATTAAAACATCTAAAAAACATAAAGTAGAAAGACCAAAGAAAGATAGAGATTTAATTAGTAATAATAGTATTGTAGCTACTGGTGGAATGACTCCTGATGAAATATTAGAACAAGAATCTAAGAATGTAGAGAATAATGCTGTTCTTTATGGTGGAAAAGTTATTGACGTCGACATTCTAGGATATGAACTCAGTGATAAAGCAAAAATAGCTAGATCAATGATACTAGAAGCTGAACAAGTTCTTAAACAAAAATATCCTTTTTATTACGCAATAATATTTAGATTAACACAGAGATATATAGAAGATCCAAGAATTTGTTCTACATTAGCAGTTACTCCAGCTTGGCTACTTATAAATACAGACTTTGTTATAGGAAGAACAAAGAAAGAATTAGTATTTATTTTAGCACATGAAGCTTCTCATATAATTCTAAGACATCATGCAAGATTAGGTAAAAAGAATCTTAAAATCTATAATATAGCAACAGATTTAATTATAAATTATTCTTTATGTAAAGATGATTTTAAAATAAAGAATCCTAAGGAAAGTCCAGAAGGTGAAAATGGAAATTTCTCAGTTGGTGGTTTATGGAGTGAAGCTATTACTGATGATGATAATGCAGATAGTGTTTATTATGAAATAATGTCTGCTTTAGATAATATGAGTTCACCACAGAATAATGGAAACTCTCAAGATAGTAATTCTCAAAGTAATAACAGTGATTCTCAAAATAATGGATCTAATAATTCTCAAAGTTCTAGTAATTCTAATGGTGATAGTAATGGAGATTCACAAAATAATGAAGATCTTACAGTAGAACAAAGAATAAGAAATTTAATAGATAATATTAAAAGAAGACTTGAAAAACCAGAAAATGCTAAAGTTAAGAGCAAAATAGAAAAAAGATTAGCTAAAATAGAAAACATTCTTTAATAGGAAATTTTGATGAATAATTTAGATAAAGTTTTAGATGAATTAGAAAAAATTGTAGATCTTCTTGAAGATGAAGAAGATAATAAGTCTAATAGTTCTGGTTCTGGTGATGAAAAATCTAAAAGTAATAATAAAGACAAACAAAACAAACAAGATAAAAACAGTAAAGGTAAGGGTGATAAACAAGATAAAGAACGAGATGATAAACAAGATGATGATTCACAGGGTAATGATGAAAATGAAGATAGACTAAAAGATTTAGAAAATAAATTAAATTCTCAAGATTCAGGTGGTAATGGTGAAGACGGAGAAGATGAAGAAGACAGTTCATCGAGTTTAACTGGAAAAGTTAATTTTAGAGGTACAGAAATAGACTTAGGTGATTTTAACGTAGATTTAAAACATGACACACATTCAATAAATAAAACAGATAAAAAGCTAGAAAGAGAATTAAGTGAAATGGCTAGAGCAGCTTTCGAAGATTCAAAACGTGCAGGAAAAGGTCATTGTTCTATGGAAAGATTCTTTGAAGAACTAGAAAAAGCTACTCCTCCTAATTGGACAGCACTATTAAATCCTTATTTAAGACCAGATTTATCAGTAAAATATAGTTGGAATAAAGCACATAAGAATAGAGTTACTAGATTAGCTGGATATAAATTACTTCAACAAGGTTCCGTAAAACCTCCAGTAGCTTTAAAACAATTATTGATAGCTATAGATACATCAGGTTCTATAACAGATGAACAACTTTCAATTTTTTATTCTCAAGTTAAAGGATTTTTAGATGTAAGACCTCACGTTAAAGGACATGTATGTTATTGGGATACTAGAATTGCTAATAGTGGTGAATTCAGAGACTATAAAACATTTAGTAAAGTTGCAGCTAAAGGTGGTGGTGGAACAGATGTAGAATGCGTTTTTGAATATGCTAAAGAAAATGAATTAAAATATCTAGTTATTTTTACAGATGGATATTGTGATTTCCCTAAAAATTGGAAAGATAAATTTGCATGCGTATTATGGGTTATTCCGGTTGAAGAAGATTATAGAACATTTATGAAAAGAGAAGATATAGAATTTGGACTTCCTTGTACAAGTTAAGTTTATAAGTTGATAAAGGAGTAAGATTGAAAATGGCTAAAAGAGAAGACGTAATCGTTGGAGCAGAAGTTAAAGATACTATTTATTTAACTGATTTCATTGATTTAGTTAGAATGAATATTGAAATGAAAATGGACGGTGTTAGAAATGGAGACCCTAGTGTTAGAGTTTCTAATTTGTGGTGTATTTCAAATCCGGGTATAGGTAAGTCACAAAGATTTCAAAATCTTAAAGATGAACTTGGATGTGAAATGAAGTATGTATGTTGTTCTAATCTTCAACAAGGTGATTTATCAGGTATTCCAGTTCCTATTATGGATGAAAATGGAAATCCTAGTGCTAAAAAAGTTTTATTAGATTCTATTTTTCCTGCTCCTCCAAAAAATAAAGAAGAAGCAGAAGATATGAATCATCCTTATAATAAACCAGGATTTATTTTCTTTGATGAAATAGGTAATACTGATTTATCTGTAAGATCTGAATTATTAGCTTATTGTGATGGAACTGTTAAAAGACCTTCTTCAAAATACAGAACTGAAGAAGAAAAGAAAAAGATTGAAAAAAGTGGTTTTGATCCAGATGCTTATCCATATATGCCACCTGCTTGGATTATAGTTGCAGCTGGTAATAATGAAGCTTCAATAGGTGAATCAAACTTTATTCAATTTGGATATAACGTTAGATGTAGATTTGAAACATATAATGTAGTTCCTGATATGGAGGGTTTTAAAGATTATATGTCTACTTATGAAAGTAAAACATATAAATGTCAAGGTTTTCATCCAATGGTAATTACATATCTTGAAAAGAATCCAGGAGATCTTTCTCCAACTCCAGATTATGTTAATGGTGATAATATAGCAAATCCAAGAAACTGGGAATGTGTATCTAATTATCTTAGAGATTTTGATCTTAAAGTTAAAGCATTGAAAGATCCTAAAGATCCTAATCGTAAAATATATCAATCAAGATTAGATTTAAGAATTCCTAAGCTTTTAGGTCCAGTAATTGGTGAAAAATTCTTAAGATATCAAGATTATGAAGATAGATTAATTTCTCCTGATGTTTTAGCTACTGAAAAAATAGAAAAGAAATCTGAATATAAGAAAGTTCAAGGCGAAGAAATAAATGTTAAGCTCATGATGGTAAATAGAGCTATCGACTATATTACTAATCAATTGGGTGAATTAGAGAAAAAAGAAAAGAAATACTCTAATGAAGAAATTAAAAAGAAAATGTTCTTAAATCTATTAGATAATACAGAATTTATCTTTAATGGTTCTAGTGAAGAATATTTATCATCAATTGTATTAGATGTATTAAAGAGAAAACCTGGATTCTCAGTAGATGATTTATCTAGTAAACTTAAGAGAGCTTCTATAGATTCTATTCAATTTAATAAATAATTTTTTAAAGAAGGGAATTTGTAATAGATGAAAACAATGTTCTTAATAGATGGAAAAAATAGCTTATATTTATATGCTGAAGTTAAAGATGAGCTTAATAATTTCGGTGATATTATAAAAGATAGTATCGTCGAAAAGAAACTATTTAATCTTAAAAAAGATACAGATAAAGCAGAATTTAAGAAGTATTTAGATAAATGTGAAACTACTGTTAATTTTTCTATAAATAAGAATGAACCAGTATGTTCTCCTGAATCTCCTTATACTCGTAAACTTTTATCTGAAGGTAAATCATTTACAGTAGTAGCTATTTGTCATAATACATTAAATACTAGAATAGGTTTAATATGTGCAGACGTTAATGGTGAATTCTATAAGATGAGTATAGAAACAGCCATAGAGCAAATGAAAAAGATACCATTTATCAATAATATGTTTGTAAGAAATAATGAACTTGTTCTTATTAAAGGTAATGTTGATGAAGAAGGTAAATCGTATGTTCCTATAATTAAAGTTGGTGAAAAACTTGATGAAGTAAAGAATAAACCAGTAAATGTTGAGGTAAATGATGAAGATTTAGATAAATTTTCACCACCAATAAGAGCTATGATTTCTGATGGATATAAAAAATATGTAGATGAATTTAATTTATATAATAAAGCTTATCCTGAAGATACTCTTTGGTTCTATTATCAATTATTTAAGAATAATGAATTTGCAGTAGTAGCTAATATGTTAACTACACAAAAATTTGATTTAGAGCAATTAATAGAGATAAGTGAAGGTATACGTTACGGTATCAATGTTAAAGAATATGCTGATCCTGCTTTAGATGCTGTTGAAATGAGAAAAATTAGACGTTCATTAGAAAGAGGAGCTTTTGTTGGAGTACCTCTTCCTAAGAAATTAAAAGACCTTCAAAAAGAATATGCTAAATCTGGATTTACAGATAAAACTAAAAAAGCACAAATTGAAACTGTAAAAGCTGCTATATCAAAATCTCGTAAGTAAGAAATATTTTTTTAAGGGAATTAAGATATGAATAGTAATGATATTTTAGCAAAAGTAGAACAAAGCATAGAGAATGATAGAAAAGAGTCAAATGATTTATATCCTTCTAATTATGTAAATGTTGCTAGATGTTTTACTTCAATATACTCTAGAATCTCTATGAAAAATGATGACTTAAATAAAGAATGTTTAAATAAAGCACTTGATAGTAGATTCGATGTTTATGGAAATCCAGTTGGATATTTAATTCATAATTTTGGAACTCAAATTATAAAAGGTGTAAAATATCCAGAATATAAATATGATGAAGCATCTAAGTTATATGTGGGAACAGTAAAACAAAAAGATATAGGACCTGATGAATTCTTTATACTTCCTACTAAATGGTTAATGTTATTTTTATTAGAACATAATAATGGTAAATTAGATTTAGCCAATGGTGAAATGGTTAAATTATTTGATATAAAAGACGATGATAATGATTTAGACGCAGCTCTTAGTAACTTTAAGTTTAGAGGATCAACTTCTTGGAAAGAATTAGAAGAATCTCCACTATTTTATAGAGTAATAAGCGCAATAAAGATAGACGCTTCTGGTAATATAATAGAAAGACACGCTATTCCAGAAGAAAGATTTAGTACTTTATTTGCTTATTTATTAAATCCTATTTCTAAATCTGAAGTATCAATTGAAGGTAATTTAACTGAAAATAATTCAACTAATATAACAAATGCAGCTAAATTAATGTCAGAGATTTTAAAGTAATTAAAGGAGAGATTAAATAATGAAACTTTATTGTTATGAAATTGATAACAAAGAAATTAAAAATATAACTATTAAAGAGTGGTTAGAATATGATAATTTAGCTGAAGAAAATACTTCTGAAGAAAGAGGAAAGCTTTGGCCTGTAATTAAGAAGAAAATAGAATCAAACTCAGCAAAGTCATATAAAGGCGCAAGTTATTTACCTTATAAAACAAAATCAGATGCTATTTTAGTATTTGGTGCAGGTTTAAATAAGGGACTTATAAGAGAAATATATAATTTAGAATCATCAGAAGAAACAGTTCCTGAAGGTATTGATGTTTGGAATTTAGCAGATGAAACAAAGTCTTTAGATGAACATATTAAAGCTATAAAAGAAAAGAAAACAACTAAAGGTCAATTATCAGAAGCTCAATCTTTAGAACTTCTTAAAAAATTAGCTAATGATAATACAAAAAAATCTTTCAATAATAAAGAATTTGATAAAGTTTGTGTAGATATGGTAACTAATTTAAAAGAATATAAAGATTGTTTTGAAAAGAGCAAAATTTCTATTGATAGATTAGGAGAAACCTTAAAACAGATTAAAACAGAATCAAAAGATCCTAATTTCTATAATCAAGTTATGGCTACTAAAGATGATCCTGTTGATTTAAGTTTTCTCTATGTATAAGGGATAATTAAATGACAGATAATAATAAGATTCACGATTTCATGAATAGAATTAAAAAAGAAGACATTTATAAAAGAAATATCATTGAATCAATTTTTAACGGTATAAGAACAATTCCTTACGGTATGTGTTATGAAACTTATTCTAATACTTTAATCATTCCTTGGAGGTCAAATAGAGAACCTGTAGTATGGATGAATAAAATGTTAAGACTAAAAGAAAATCAATTTTTTAATAAGGTTGAATTCTTTAAGTCAGATGATGGTAAGCCCAATTGTATAAAGTTTTTTGATAAATTGAGAAGGAAATAATATATGATAAAATTAAGTTCAGATTATTTACAAGTAGAAAATCCAGAACTCTCTATAGCTGAAAGAGCTGGTTTCTCTAAAGAACAAATAAAGAATTTTATTAGAGGCGCTGGAGAAAATATAAAGCCTAAAAATAAAGCTACAGATAACGCTGAAGTTGCTTCTAAGACTCAAGAGCAACAAAAGCAAGAATTAGATGATTTATTTTAAGTTATAAGTAGAAAATCAGCTGAAATTCATACTTTTTGCTAGAATCTTATATAATTATAATAGTATTAAGAAATCAGCAAATTTTCACAATTTCAGCAGAAAAAAGCCTTTGCAGCAAATAACTTTTTCAGACAGATTTCGCACCTTTTTATAAGAGTTAAATAAGAGGATAAAAAAGATGAAAAATAAGCCTAGTTTTATAGAATATCTAGAAGATAATTATCAAAAGTTTATAGAAGATAGTCAAGAAAACTGCTAGGTCTTTAGACTAGCAGATGAATTGATTAAAAAGTTTTAAATATTTTTTCTAAAATATGATATAATAAGAAAAAATAACAAGGAGATAAAGTTTGAATATTCTAAAAGGTATTAAAATTAGAATATATCCTAATCAAAGGCAAATGCAGTCTATTGCCCAAAATATTGGCAATGTTAGATTTGTCTATAATCAAACTTTGTCTAAATTAAAAGAAGCTTATGAAAATAAACAAAAAGTTAAACCTAATGATATTCTAAAAGACCTCAAAAAAGAAAATGATTGGTTAAAACTTTCTGATTCTACTTCTCTTCAACAAGCTCAGAGAGATTTAGATGCAGCTTATAAAAGATTTTTCAATAAGCAAAATAAATTTCCAAGGTTTCATACAAAGCACAATTCTCATCAAAGTTATAGAAGTCAATCTGTTAATAACAATATTCAGATTTTTGATAAAGAAAGACTTATTAAATTACCAAAAATTGGTTTAGTGAAATTTAGAGGAAACATTTATAATGATATTTTAAAAATAAATAATGCTACAATAAGCAGAACAAAAACAGGAAAATACTATGTTTCTCTTTGTTGTGAAGTTGATTACACACCAATACAGAATGAGGGTTGCATAATAGGATTAGATGTAGGATTAAAAGAATTTTATACAGATTCAAATGGGAATAAAGTTCATAATCCAAAATATTTAGAAAAAGCTTTAAAGAAATTAAAAAGATTACAAAGACAATTTTCTAAGAAGCAATTAGATACATCAGAAGGAGCAAAGAACTCAAATAGAGAAAAAGCAAGGATTAAGTTAGCAAAATGCTATGAAAAGATAACCAACCAAAGAAATGATTTTCTGCATAAATTAACAAATACACTTATAAAGGAAAACCAACTTATATGTGTAGAGAATTTAAATGTTAAAGGTATGTTGAAAAATCATAGACTTGCTCAAGCAATATCATCAGTTAGTTGGTCAAAATTCTTCTCAATGCTTGAATATAAATGCAATCAAAATGGGAATACACTTATAAAAGTTGATACATTTTATCCATCTTCAAAAACATGCAATCATTGTGGATACAAGAAAACAGATTTAAAATTAAGTGAAAGAGAATGGATATGTCCTCAATGTGGAAGTAAGCATGAGAGGGATGAAAATGCAGCAAAGAATATAATGCAGAAAGGAATTGAGAAATTTAAGAATACCAAGAATACTGTAGGAACTACAGGAATCAAAGCCTCCAGAGAGAATGTAAGACTAGGTGTCAAAGCCAAGCAGTTTTCAGGGAAGGAGGAATCCACTAAGGCTTCAGCCTAGTGGTAGTTCAAAGGATTAGATAAAGAAATAGACAAATATAAAGAGTCTAAAGAATTTAAAGAGTTAAATGGTAAAGAAAGAGATATTGTAAGAAAAATAAGCTCAGGAATATCAACTTTAGTAGAGGGTCTTAATAAATGGACTATTATTTATAAAGATGAAGATAAAAAGAAAAATGAATCTTCAAATACTAATAGTGAACCTGAAAGTGTTTTAGATAAGTTAGAAAAATTAAATCCCGATATTGATTTTGATAGTTATTTCGGATTCTATGATGTAACTTCAGCTAGTGAATTTGTTAGTAATTTTGAAGAATACTATGGAGTTAAAGGTTTCTACACAGAAAAAGATGGATATATTTTTCCAGTAACGCCAGCAATAGAAGAAGATTTCATGTACTCAGATGAAGCAACTCTTGACTCAATAAGAAACCTTAATGGGTATGATAATTACTTATACCAAATGTGGAATTAAATAAATGTGTGAGGTGAATAAAGTATGATCGATAAGCCAGAAGTTTTAGAACAAGATAATATTATTGTAAGAGACATCGGTAAAGGTGACATTGAAAGAATTTTTAACAATGGTTATCTTTTAGATGAAGAAGACAATATTGAAAATGAAAATGAAGAACTCCTTGAACTTTTAAAAGAAGAAGAGTAAAAGAGATTTAGTTAATGAGAAATTTAACAGGGCTTCTTATTAGTAAAGATAATAAGGCCTATTTTATTAGAAATAATAAAACAAATCATAGACAAGGGTTTAATGTATTAAATACTCAGCAAGTTTTACAAGAAGATTATAATAATGTATTAAAAAAAGATAATTATTTTTACTATTTTCTAAAAAAAGAAGATATTAACTATTCTTCTGATTACGATAATTATTACAGTGAAAAAGAAGGAACTATTTATAATGGTCATGCAGAATTAGAATCAAAAAATGAATTAAGTGTAGGAAAATTTTTAAAGTGTGATAATTTAACTGATGACCAATATAAAACTGTTTACAAGTTAATTAATCTAAATGATTTTTGTATAAAAGATTTATTTAATAGACTCGGTGAAGATAATGCTAGATTTGATAGTATGGGACACAATGATTTATATATTCATAAATCATTTGAATCTAAATATCCTTTATATACTAGTTCTCTTCATGATGCTATGGAAGAAGATTATATAAGAGAAGATAAAATTTTATATAAAGAAATAGTATATGTTTATAATGCAAATAAAATATATGTTCCTTATTGGAGATTATCATCTTTAGAATTAAGGAACTGTGATATAGATGGAAATAATAATCTTAAATATAAAAATATTAGAGTATTTGATTCAGATAAGACATCATTAAGTAATTTAAATATAAAAGCTTTTCAAGGTATAAGAATAGAAAAAGGTAAGATTGAAAATTGCTCATTAAAAAGTGATATTTCAATAGTTATAAGAGAATCTGAAATAATAGATAAATTACAAGTTAATAGTAAAACTGTTCGCTTAGATGATTTACAAGAAATAGGTGATAATATTGATATCCACTGTAATAAATTTAATATAGAAAAAATACCTAATGCACAAATTGATATTAAAACATTAAATTTAGAAGCTGAATTGTTTAATATAGCAACTTTAGATATAAATTGCAGATGTCATATCGATACTTTAAATTTAAAAGATATAAATGTCTTAAAATGGCAAACTCATAATGATATGATAATTGATGAAATAGTAACTGACTCAGATAATTTAGAGATCAGAGTTGAAAATGATAGAAAACATGTAGCTATGTTTACAATTCATAAGATTACAAGTACTAAAGGTTCAACAATTGATGTAAAAGTAGATTATAAGAAAAATGGAATCTCATTTAATGTTTGCGGTAAAAGTTTTGCTAGATCAAAAGAGTTTAAGATTTTCTATAGTCAAGGGAGTCCAATAGATGGCTGATGTATTTACAAAAGAAAACTCAACTATCAATTACTCAAATTTTATAATAGATTTTTTAGATAATTATAAAGATTTGGTTGTGACGCCTCCATCTTATATAAGTACTGATGATTTAAAAAATGACAATCAACCAGTAATGGTATTTAAAAAATTATCAGAGTTTACTATTAAAGGTGATACTTACACATATGTTTTTCAAAGAATAAATGGTATAAAAAATTGTTTTAGTAATAGTCAATTAAAAAGTCTTCTTGATTATACTAATCGTAGCAATAATGAATATGAAGAAACTTATTTAAAAAATGTTTATAATGAAATCTTTAAATCAAATCTTAATAATATAACTTCAGCTGTATTTAATTCCTCTAATAATGAGTTTGAAATACGAGATACTAGTTTAATTCCTATAGTAGAATATCCAACTAAAGCAGTAGATCATAGCATTATGAAAGAAATGAATATTTTTTTATGTAATAATGCTTTAAGTGATTCTAATTTTAGAGTTGATTTAATTTTCTCTGTGGAAAACTTAAAAATAATAGATTTTCCAAATTATAGA
>JAEEGL012913631.1_pt1 | contig 11704 bp, 9 predicted proteins | sample 9134231 | NCBI WGS metagenome assembly JAEEGL01 (sample SAMN16246548, study PRJNA631951) | gut metagenome | biome: gut microbiome; feature: rumen; material: fiber-attached | host: Bos | place: Iran: Karaj | collected 2018-10
ATATCATATCGCATGAGCAATATATCCTATCGTATATTATTTATATATGTTTGACATATATATATCTTATTGAATATATCTTAGCACATCTCGTACCATTAGTACAGAGAACAGAGGTTATATGTATAAAACATTTGAGAGCAAACCTCCGATTGTTCTCCTAGTATCAGAGATACACCGACTGATCATCGATGTTCCGATGTCTCTGATGGTTGCTTTTGTCTGTGATTCTGCTATCGGAAAGTAGTATCACCTTCTATCTATAGAAGGAGGAATCACAATGATTCAAAATTCCAACAAAGTACAAATCCGCGCAGGATGTACTGATATGTGGAATGCCTTCATGGTAAATGGTGCCGAATTTGTTTTAGGATCGGACATACCAGTCTGTCCATGTACAGCCATAGACATTCCCAAAAAACTTATCTCATATGTAGATGCCAAGCATCTTCATAAACAAAATATCAAAGCAAATCCTGACTATCATGTAGAAGCTTTTGTTCACTTCTATATTGATGATCAAAAGTTTGATGGCCCCAAGAGCAGTGTGTGGTCGTATCCGCATAAAGCTCTAGATATTCTTCGTCATTTTGCAGGGGTTATAACTGTTGATTTTTCCACCAATGCGGATTTTCCAGACCCCATTAAGCGCTATAACACCTATCGAATGAGAGCTTTAGGTAGATGGTTTGCTTCACAGAATATCCCCGTCATTAATAATGTCAGATGGGGAACTGAAGAAACATGGGACTATTGTTTTGACGGAATCCCTTATAACAGCATTGTCTCTATCGGTACCGTGGCTAGCGGAATACATAAACTTGAAAACCGCCTAGATTTTGAACGTGGACTTTTCAAAATGATTGAAGTGTTAAAGCCTCATACCATCATTATATATGGTTCATCGAACTATAATTGCTTCAATATGCTTTCCGAAATGGGCATCAAAATTGTCTCCTTTCCCAGCGACACCAACCTAGCCTTTGCAGCAAAGAAAGGAGATCAGTCTTATGAGTAAACCAAGCAGTGGACACTTTACAGGTACTATTGGTGGTATAAATGCCTCTAAAAATGTGTCACTAAAGCCTAATAACAATGCTATAATTTCTACAAAGGGGCTTGATACAAGAGAACACCCAACTAAATATAAGCAAAAAAGCTCTTCAAAGCTCAAAGAATTGCGTCAAAAAAGAAAAATCGCACTATCACAAAACCCGAATATAGACAACTAGAATGGCAGACTAGGTTAAACAATCGTCGTACAAAAGGAATAAAGGCATTCTGGGATCGTGAACGCTTTCTTATAAAACATAACCTTCCCACTACCCGGAATTGGTCTGCTAGTCAGCGAGCTGATATTCTGAAACACAGCCAACCAAAATACAATGGCCTCACCATGCAGAGCCACCACACTTACAGTGTGGCAAAATACCCACATTTAGCAAATGTTGGTAAGCTCATATACCCTGTCACTCAATATGAGCATTTCAACCGTTGGCATGATAAAAACTACCGTCGCGACCTCTCCGGGAGGCCAATGAACCTTAGTATAGCAGAAGATTTTTAGGAGGTACTACAATGGATTATGAATATACACCAAGCGAAATAGGATTAAAAATTAAATCAGTGTCTTCAATGGCAAAATGTATTTCTATCATTCGGAAATACAACCCTGTCTCAATGTCTGAAATCCGTGGTGCGATTGATAATAGTAACTTTATCTTTTCCGCTTCTGTTCTTAATGATTCCGGAATAAAAAAAATCCGAAAGTGCTATGATGAACTGGTTAAAGTAGGATGCACAGTAGAAATATATGAAAATGATGAAATTATCTCCCGTGAGCTTATATCAAATCTTATAGACTCACATAAGCAAATTGAACAGGAGGTTCAAGAACAAATAGATGCTGAAATTGCGGCTGAAGAAGCTGCTGAGATGCACCCTACTAAATCCCACAGACCCATCCAAGAATTCTAGTAAAAACATGTTGTATAAACCTCTCCGTCAATTTACATTGCGGAGAGGTTCTTTATTCTTTAAAAGGTATTGTGACCTCACATGCGTAATCATACTTGTATGCACTCTTTGTTCCTCTTTTCTGCCAGTAATCCTTCCAATACTCCCACCACTTATCGGACATCCTTTTTATATCTTCATCAGTTAAGTCTTCTTCTACTCCATTTATAACGAGCTCGTCACCACCAATAACAAAACCATAATCACCACATGTACCCCCAGCAATTTCCTTGGCATTATTTATTGCTGAAATTGCCACATCTTTGCTGCTAAATGGACCATGCCGCTTCTTATATTTTGAAAGTAACTCTATTGCATATTCTTTATCATCAAAGATCAGTCCATCTGAATCCATTGTAGGAGGATCTATACCATCATTATGAAGCAAATCAATCCAGTTAGGTTCCATGTTATTATCAAGAAAAATCAGAAATGCATTTCCAAAATAGCAAAGAGCCATAACACTGGATCTTGGCTCTTTACCTTTCTTCTTTTCATTGTAGAGAAGGGTTCCTCCAAATTCGACCATGTAGTCTCCTTCTTCTTCGGCCCACCACTGCCAATATCCTACATCTGTTATTGTCTTTTTTAAGATTTCTTTCGTTTCATGTGTCATATCTTAACCCTCAATCATCATTGCATTGATTCCAAGAAACAGCCTCCCCACTCTTTATTGTTGTAGTTACTCCCTCGTTTTTTTCTTTTTCTTCTAAGGCAGTTTCAGCATCTGAAATACTGAGGACAGTCATCCCCATACTAGCCGATCTCCATGTATGAAACTAATTATTATGAAAATTATTTCTTGGCGCCAACAAAAACTGCTCTATCTCTGGACCCTTATCGCTAAAGTACAAAACATCATCATATTCCAACTTAAAATCATTAATTCCTTTTGTGGAATCCGGTTTTCTGGGAATTAACCCATCCACCTTTTTCCTTTCTTGTTCACACATATCTATCTGCACAGAAGGATTCAATTCTCTTATTTCATTTACCAGCTTAACCATTGAAAACGGATCTGAAGTGGTAACCACATACTGATCAATATATAATGTACTGCTCTCACATATTATCCCATTCTGCCTAAATTCATCTTTACTTCCATCTTTATTGACATATTCCCAATGCGGGAACTCCAAATCAAAGTGATTTGATGATTGTGGGCATTTTTTTAACTTTTTAATAGATGTTGCATATAATAACTGTTGATCTTTTAAATTATAATTATTATAAAAATCGCTATATATCTCTTCTTTATCTTTATCATAGCTGATAGTAATTGCAACAACTACCAACGTAATTAAAAATACCACTGCAATTATGCTCAGAAACATCGTGACTACTCCTTTTCGATATCAATGTAAGATATTAACCGGTTTGTTCTTCAATGAATGGCCTAAAATCAATATGTAAATGCATTTTCTCCCTTTTTCGTAATCGTTGGCTCAGTTTTATGTGAATAAGTCGACTTTTCTTTACTTGCAGTAATTACTTCACTTACAGCATCTGCTCCAATTTCCTCTCTCACGTAAGGTAGTAATTCACTGACTTTAGACATCCCACTATCTCATTTTTAATTTCAATTGATTATTCATGTTTCAATGAAATTATATCTCCCTCTATAGTGACATCTCTGAGCAGTCGTAAAGCCTCATCAAGCTTTGCATATTTGGCATCACCCATTCTTGTAAATCCAAGCTGATTTACCAATGCTTTATACAGACCATCTTTCTCTGCTGTATAGTTCTGCTTGAGAAGCACATGCAATCCTGCAGCAAGTTCTTCCGGTGCAATGTACTTTATATCCCTTTTTACACCAGGAACGCGAAGCATAAACTTATTCTGATCAGCTAAATACAAGAATCCATTCCTTCGAATAATTCCATTTTTGTCGCAGCCCCTCATATCCATAGTAAACTGTTGCCTTACTACGCTGGTCACTTTTTCGCGCCCATATATAAAACAGATACGTTTAAGCAAATATTCCTCTGACACAGGTGCTTCGACTTCAAGAATACTTTTAACATATAGCTGGTTGCCGTATAAATGGCTATTTCTTAAACCAAATACATCAGCTTCAACATACTCTGGAAACGCAAGGTGCTTAGGTGCTATCGTCTTTTCAAAAACAACAGGAGTTTCCTCTTCTTTCTGAGGTTCTTCTGTTTTTACATATCGTCCAAGGTGAATAGCCTCTGTTGCCGCCTTCAGAAGCCTTTCTTTCTCAACTGCCGTGTTCCTGAACCAATCAGTAGACCATATACGATAGAAACGCCAACCCATTCGTTCAAGGATTTCTTGGCGTAACCTATCTCTATCACGGGCGTTCTTAGAAGAGTGGTAAGTTGCACCATCGCACTCGATTGCAAGCACATAGTCTGAACTATTAGGTTTCTTAAGTCCCAGATCAATTCTAAATCCGCTACAACCAACCTGAGTATCTACAGTAAAGCCGTGGTCACGCAGAAAATCACACACATCCATCTCAAATTCTGAATCGAACTGTTCAAATGGATTGACAGATATAGCCCTTTCTAATGCAACATCACCGTTTTCTGCATAATCTAAATAATCTCTGAGCAGTTTTGCTCCTTGGGCAGAGGTACGACTAAGATCAATATCTGTAGCATGCATTGAAGAAACGAGCTGAACATTGTCTTTTGCACGAGTGACTGCAACGTTAAGTCTTCGCTCACCACCAGCTCTGTTCAGTGGCCCAAAATTGTGCAAAAGCCTTCCCTGAGAATCCATTCCATAAGCCACGCTGAAAATAATAGTATCTCTTTCATCACCCTGTACAGTCTCAAGGTTCTTTACAAAGAACGGCTCTTTTGTCGAATCGTCACGCTTAAAGAACCATTCTTTAGAAGAGTCTTCCTGCCTTCTCTTTGAAAGAAGTCTTTCTATCAGATCCTGCTGAGCTACACTAAAGGCCACAACTCCAAGGCTTCGTTTCGGATGCTGGTCTATGTTCTTATAGATCAGGTCAACTATGAATTCTGCTTCTTTTCTGTTTGTGTGACTCTTTCTGTCAAACAGTCCATCTACATGATAATAATCTACGCCAATACCCTCATGATCAATCGTTGATGAAGGGAATGTCACCAAAGCATTATCATAGAAATTCTTATTTGAAAATGTAATAAGCTGCTCATACCTACTTCTGTAATGCCACTTCAATCGAAGTTGTGGAAATGCTGTCGAACAGAGATCCAAGATAGATTCAAAGTCTGTAACATCCCCTGTTTCCTCGTCATCATCATCTATCTCTACAGATGAATTGAAGAAATTACTTGGCGGCATCTGCCTTGAATCACCCACAACTATAAGCTGTTTTCCTCTATATATTGCTCCGATGGCATCCTGGGGGAATATCTGAGAAGCCTCATCAAATACAACCGTATCAAAAGAGATGCTGTTTTCACTAAGGAAAGTACTTACGCTTAATGGCGACATCAAAAAGCATGGTTTTATTACCTGCACTACATCCGCAGTCTCTGCTAAAAGCTTTCTTATACTCTTTTGTTTACGCTTCTTTTCTCCTTCTCTAAGCAAAATAGAAACAGCACTGCCACCGGCCATCATATCCAAAGATGGCCTCTTTGCTGAAAGCTCAGCCTTTATCTGAGCTTTACTTATTTCAAATTGAAGCTTATCCTTTTCTGAAAACTGCTCTACTGCCCTGTCCTGTGATATACGAGTAAAATTAGCAAAAACAGGCTTCTCATATATTTCATGATTAATCCATTGCTTATAGAATAGCCTCTGGTAAGTAGCTACAATCTGATTTCTATCTACATGGTTATCTATTGCGCAATCAATGAATGTTTTAAGATCTCTTTCTTCAAGTTGTTTCAGTAGAATATAGAATCTTACCCAATTTTCCACCTTATCTATGGAATCCAGACATTGCTTCATTTTGGTATGCAGTTCTGGCATAGACATGTCATTAAATGCTACATAGTCGGGATCAAAATCATTTTGCAATTCAGAAAGCACTTGCTTAAATGTTCCGAGCGCACCAGCAAGTGCATTTGCATTGCTACTAAATCTCTGCTTTTCAGAAGCAAATGCATCTTCTGACATGTTTGCGATACTTCCACAGCTATAATCATTCTCAAAACAGACTCTTATAATCTCTAATTCTGACTTCAGCTGATTCCAGTTGGTATCAGGCCTTATTGCATCCATTTGCAAAAGTCCGTCAACTTTATTTTTTTCTGCTTGGAACTGCCCCACCAGGCTCTGATAATCCTGCAAAGCTTTCGTGAACTCTTGAGCCATTGCATAACTGGGTTTCTTACCAGTTTTTGAAGCAAGCCTTAAGTCTGATATGATACCCTTATATTCAGCATTAAACAGTCTTGAGAAGAATCCTGTATATAATTTAGTCAGCTTGTTATAATAATCATGTCCATCAATCTCATATAAGCTTTCTTCAAACGACTCATCCAGTTTTTGCCTTATCTGAACAATCTGGCTCCCAAGTTCAGCCATAAAGTCCGTTATTTTTATTAGCTCATTTATTCTCTCCTGAAACAGCGCTCCTGGTCTTAAGAACTGACTTGTTGCCAATACGTTCAATAGCTGAATATATCTTTCTACGCCAAACAGAGTATCCATTTTTATTGAATACTCTTGTTCACAGAAATTTGATTTTGACATTAGGTCTTTTAGGCCAGTTATGATTATCTGCAAATCCTGCTTAAGCTTATTTTGTGCTTCAAAAGATCCATTCTGACTCTTATATCCATACCATTCATTTTTCCTGTAGTCTTCTCCTATAGTTGGAACATACTCCTCATACTGTCCTAGAAGATTTACTGCTTCGTTAAGGTCTGCCTCATCATTCTTTGAAATATCATTCAGTGTCAGCTCTAAATCCGGTGCATTCCTATACGCTGAATGAGCATCATAAAGCTGATACATAGATTTGCCAATAACAGGAATTGGCTTATGTAGTTCCTCTGCATAAGCATCCAGCTGTTCCTGTAATTTTGCTTTAGCCTGAACCTCTCTATCTGCTCTAGAAGAAACAGCACTTCTATCAGCTCTTAGGGTCTTGCATAACTCAGCAATTACTTCTTTCTTACTGGATTTATAACTATGCAACTCAAGACAAAACTCTTCCAGGCCAGCCTGTTTTAGCTTGTCATATACAACACTCAGCGCTGCCAACTTCTCAGATACAAAAAGGACCTTTTTACCATCATGAAGGCATTCAGCTATAATATTCGTAATAGTTTGGCTCTTACCGGTTCCAGGAGGTCCTTGCAGCACAAAACTTTTACCTGTCTTAACCATCTCTATAGCCTCTATTTGGCTAGAGTCAGCATCAACAACAGTGTGAAGATCTATAATATCATTCTCTACACGTGCACCTTCAGTATCACCCATAGAGTTTTTTAGATCCGTAGGTTCTCCCAGTAGCAGACGCACATTGTCGTTCTTAAGTATCTTATCAGCATTGTTCATCAGATCATGATACATGTTTATTTTCAGGAAAGAGAAAATTCCCATTTTGCACTCAGAAGTCACCTCCCAGTGCAACTTAGATACTATTGTCTGAACTTTTGATACATACGATGATAACGACTCGTCCTCTTCATATTCTGGAAGCTTAACGCCATACTGCGCCTCTAATAAATAATTGAAGGTCGGATTTACAACAACATCATCCTCTGTAAGTTCTATGAAATATGGTGTTACAGAAGATTCATTGCGAAGTGTAATGGGCACAAGAAGAAGTGGTGCCCTATTAACAAAGCTTGAATTTTCCTTTTCCTTCCAGTGAACAAATCCAAATGCAAGATATGCAACGTTGACACCTGTCTCTTCCAAAAAATCTCTGGCTTTTTTATCAATATTTCTTACAGCAGTTATCGGATTCGGAGTCTTGGCATATACAAGTACCTGGTTGTTTTTACGGATCCTTGAAGAATATAAGTCTATGTAGTCACTCTTCTTGAGCTTATCTGCAGCTACAATCTCCTGTGTTTCATCCTCAGAATTGTTTGCTGAAGATACTGCCTCTTCATCATCTTCTGTATCTGTAATCTTTGGATCAAATATCTCGAAAGATGACGAACTGAGGCATTTCTCGTAAAATGATTCTCCATCAGGAAAAACCACTTCGGCAGTAGAAGCCTTTGTATCTTTGAAATTTATTAGATTGTTTCTCTTACCGGTATCAAGCAGTTGCTGTGCCCAGCGCTCTAATTTCTTATTATCCATGAGTATTCCTTTTACTTATAGGTTTCCTTTACATATTGTCCCAGCCTATCGGCATATGCTCCAACACGCTCATCCATCATGTCATTATTATCAGTCCAAAGCTCGCATTGCAGCATCACTGTCTGAACAGCGTCATCCATACCTTCTGGTGGATATTTATGCTTCTTTAAGAGCTTTTTGATCATCATTCGCATCTTTGCTCTTGCCGAGTCGCGCTTCTGCCAATCAATTGTTCTGTTATTTCTAAGTGCCTCTGCAAGCTCTTTTGTTATGGCAATAAGTTCTTCATTCTCATAAAAATCTTTTATGGCCTGTGGCTTGGTAAGTGCATCATAGAAAGCAAGCTCATCTGCAGTCAGACCAAGCTGCTGTCCCTCCTGCTGTGCCGCTTGTATCTGCTTTGCCAGATTGAGTAGTTCTTCAATTACCTGCTCATTTGTGAGCATGCCATTGAGATATCTATTCATAGCCTGCTGTATAATTTCACTGAATTTCTGTGATTTAACAACGTTTGTCCGCTTATATACAATAACTTGTTCCGCTATCAGTTTTTTCAGAAGTTCTACTGCAAGGTTCTTCTCTTTCATCTTCCCAACTTCTTCAAGGAATTTTGGATCAAATAAAGAGAAATCCCCATTTACATCTGAAAACAGATTTATAACACCGGTACTCTTAATGCTCTGCTCCAATAGCGTATTTATTCTTTCATTCATTTCAGGAAGGGAAATTTTCTTTCCCTCTCCCTTATTCATAAGTCGCATTACAAGTACACGTACTGATTCAAAGAAAGCTGCTTCAATTCGTAAAGCTTCCTCAGCCAACGACGAGCATAGTGATAATGATTGCCTGAGCAGCAATGCTTCCTTGAGGAAATCTTCTCTTTCACGCTCTCTATCAACAGCAACAATGAAGTTCACAGCCCCACTGATAGTTTTTGATCTCTCCAGGTCAGTTCCTGACATAAACTTAGAATAATCATAACCATGGAAAATATCACGGCATACTGATAACTTCTCAATAAACTTAGGATATGCCACCTTTGCAACATCTGTGTCGCCATAGTTTTTCTTATCACGGGATGTATAGTCATTCATAGCAGCCTTGAGTGCAGAAGCTATGCCAACATAATCTACTACAAGTCCACCTTCCTTATCGCCAAATACTCTGTTTACTCTGGCGATTGCCTGCATAAGGTTATATCCCTGCATAGGCTTATAAACATACATTGTTGCGAGTGAAGGAACATCAAATCCTGTCAGCCACATATCTACGACAATAGCGATCTTAAGAGGGCTGTCATTGTCTTTGAATTTCTTAGCCAGCTCGTCTCTATTTCTCTTATTACCGATTATTGATCTCCATTCCTCAGGGTCCTTATTGCTCTCAGTCATAACAACAGCAACTTTTTCAGTCCAAGACGGGCGGATTTCAAGAATTCGTTTATAAATCTTAAGGGCAATAGCTCTGGAATAGGCAACTATCATGGCCTTACCTGTAAGAAGATTTTCACGATAGTTTTCATAATGATCAAGAATATCATCTACAAGAGAAGCTATGGTCTCATCATTCCCAAGGATAGCTTCCATCTGACCAAGTTCTTTTTTACTTTTTGCCACAACCTCTGGATCGGCATTGTTTGCCATGATATCATACTCGGCATCTATCATCTGTAAAGTATCCTGATCAAGTTTTAGCTTAATAACACGGCTCTCATAATATACAGGTCTGGTAGCTCCATCTTCTACCGCCTGTGTCATATCATATACGTCAATATAATCTCCGAATACCTCTCTGGTACTCCTGTCTTTCAGAGAAATAGGTGTTCCTGTAAAGCCAATATATGTAGCATTTGGAAGTGCATTCCTGATAACTCTTGCAGTTCCAATTTTTATTTCACCGGTTTTGGGATCAACTTTTTCTTTTAATCCATACTGTCCACGATGAGCTTCGTCGGCCATTACAATAATATTTCTTCTTTCAGATAATGGTTCATCAGACTCCTCAAATTTCTGCATTGTAGTAAAAATAATGCCATTAGCCTGCCTGCCATCAAGCCAGTCTTTAAGACCAATGTCATTCTTTCCGGAAGTCTCTGTAAGTTTTCTACATGTAGCCTGTACCGGATCCTGTCGAAGAAAATCCTTACACTTCGCAAATTGTCCATAAAGCTGATCATCCAGATCATTTCTGTCAGTTATTACCACTATGGTAGGACTATCCAATGCCTCCTGAAGCAAATGAGCATAAAACACCATAGACAGAGATTTTCCACTACCTTGCGTATGCCAGAATACACCACCTTTGCCATCTGTGACAGTAGCATGTTTTGTTGACTCAATAGCTTTGTTTACAGCAAAATACTGATGATACCCTGCAAGAATTTTGTATTTTTTCAATCCTTCATTCGAGAAACAGATAAAGTTCTTTATAATGTCCAGAAGCCTCTCTTTAGTAAACATGCCTTCAAAGAAAGTATCAAACTGGGCATACTGGGTATTCTCATAGTTACCATCCTTAGTCTTCCATTCCATAAAGCGGTCTTCTCCGGAAGTTATAGTTCCAGCTTTGGAAGTAAGATGATCACTCATAACGCATATGCAATTGTATATGAACATCGATGGTATCTCATGCATATAGTTCCTTATCTGAGTATATGCTTCAGATGCATCTGTTTCTTCTCTTGATGGGGATTTTAGTTCGATAAGAACAACCGGAAGTCCATTTATGAACAACAAGACATCAGGACGCTTATTACTATTTTCAACATATGTCCACTGATTGGCAACAATAAAAGAGTTATTATCTGGATTCTTATAATCAGCAAGGTACACCAAGCCAGAGCGCTCTTCTCCTTTTTCAAAATAGCGCACTTCAACACCATATTGCAGATAGTCCATAAATACTTCATTTTTCTGAACCAGCTCTGCATTCTCAAAGTTCTTCAGTTTATATAGCGCATCAGATATAGCATCAGAAGGCATATCTGGATTAAGCCTTGTAAGTGCTGTCTCCAGTTCGGAGTCATATATTGGGCTATTGAAATCCCTGTCTACGTCTGGACCATACACGTGCCTGTAGCCCATATTCTGAAACAGTTCAATAATGGAGTTTTCATAATCAGCTTCTGTATAGAATGCTGCCATAATGCACCTCACTCTTCTGTCACTTCAGAGACTTTAAATCTTTTACATATTTCTTTTCATTAAAATGAGAGCCGCCTTTCATGATGTCATAGATATGTTCCACAACAACAGCAGCTATCTTTTCCTTAGCTTCTTTTTCCGAGTACCCATTGTCAACGAGTCTTTTGAATGTCTCATTAGTAATAGGTGGATCATTTGCCTTCATCTGATTATCTACCACTTCCATAATCAGTGCTTTCAAGCGGTAGTTGGGTTTTATTCCGTCACTATGATTGAATGACATGGTTATCCTTTCTATGATAAACGATAAT
>JAEEGL013202050.1_pt1 | contig 11704 bp, 8 predicted proteins | sample 9134231 | NCBI WGS metagenome assembly JAEEGL01 (sample SAMN16246548, study PRJNA631951) | gut metagenome | biome: gut microbiome; feature: rumen; material: fiber-attached | host: Bos | place: Iran: Karaj | collected 2018-10
CATAATTCTTGAGTTTCCCATTTTCACCATATTCCCGTTTAATGATTCCTGCGTAAGAATCCATACGCAGCCCCGGTAAAAAAGTTTCTTCTTCAAAAGTGGAATCTAGCACCTCGTCGCCCGCTGGATTAAACAGCTTTATCCGAGAAACGACAGACTCATAAAAGTTGTTTTTTTTCGAAGTTTCCTTAATTAATTTTCCATTCTCGAAATAACGATTAATTTCCTCTTCATATCGGTCCGTTCCGTATTGAACCGTTTCGCGATTTTCCTTAAGCATTCTCTTGTAAAAACCGACCTTGCGCCCCGACTTGTCAAGAATATTCACGCTGTAATTTGTCGTATCGTTCGAGGAATATTCATAATGAAAAACCTGATCACCATATTCATACTCAACGAGGCGCTGCAAGCTATCAAACAACATTTTATCCGCATAAAATTCATTGCCTACATACAAGGATCCTTCGACATAAGTTTCGCGTGTCTTGGATGCATAACCAAGCAATTTTCCAGAAACTGGATCCAGCTCCATTTTATCTTCACTAATCACCTCGTCACAACGTCCGTCATGCCACTTGCAAGCAACACATTCCGTCACGATTCCATTTTTGCGCTTACCCACATACAAACTTGAGTCCCCAGAAAGGTCAGTTTTCAACGAAACAACAGAATCCGCAGCATCCGCCTTAATCTCTTTTGAAAGTCGGAAGCAACTGTCTTCTTTTACATATCGGGTAATTACAGTTCCCTCGCCCCACTTTGAACGAAGTTCCCCATCTAGCGAATCTTTTTCGTATCGTTGCGAGAATTCATATCCAGTGCGATTTCCAGACCTATCATATGGCCTGACTAAATAATCCGCCGCGGCGCCAATTTCCAAAAACGCTTTCGGATCAAGATTATTAGCCCACAACTGGTCCGGCAAAGCTCTACATACGATTCCCTGCGGCAAGGTCTTCGAAAATTGCAACATATTCAGCGCGCTTTCCGGACCACCGGAACCATCGCCCGACAAGTAAACGCCCGAATCCAAGGATAGCGCACGATAAATATGATAGCCGCAAAACGCGGCGACAAGCAGAAGAGGAGCAGATACAATCAGCAGAATTTTCAGGAACTTTTTCATTTAGATTCACCCAAATGCAATTTTCCTTAAAATACCATCTTGAAAGTCCGAAAAAAAATTTTTTCCCTGATTTTTCCGTTTTTTTACGTCAAAATAGCCGGAAAAATCCCATTTTTGACGTAATTTTACATACAAATTATTCATTTTCAACAAAATTCACAGAATTTTTTCAATTTTTCAGACACTTTTTTTTCCTTAAAAGGCTTGATTTCACTGCATTTTACCTCTCAAGCCCCTCAAAAAAGCAAAAATATTACAGACAACGTTAAAATTTTACGTAAAAAAGCGCCCAAAAAGCCAAAATCTTACGTAAAAAATGCCATTTTTTCAATTTTTTGCTTTTTCACGGCTTTTTTAGGGGTGACAATTCAACAAAAAAACTCCCAGCCGGAGCCAGGAGCTTGTGAGGAGGAAAGTATCTTAAGCTTTAGAACTTGTTGAAGAATTCCCAAGTGGTTTCAGGCACCCAAGACTGACGCTGACCAGGGTCCTTGTGATCCCAGATGTGACCGCCGTTCTGCGTGCACCAACGAACCGGGAAGCGTTCTTCAACGGTCGTATAATCGTAGCAGACGTGCGGACCGCTGCCGCCGTATTCCTGAGCGCGTTCGTTCTTGGCCTTGCCGCCTTCGGAATTGAGTTCCAGGATAATGTCGCGAGCGGCACGTCCCATTTCAGGGCGGCACAAGTCATCCTGCAAGCCGAGCACGCCCATCCAACCGATACCCATCTTCTTGCGCTGCGGGAGCCAGATGTTGCGTTCGGCAGTTTCATAGACAGCGACTGCGCGGAGCACATCCTGGTGGTTCCAGGAAAGTCCGTTAGAGAACATGGAGCCGTAGCTGAAACCCGTCGAGAACACGCGGCTAGAATCAATGCAGAAGTTCCCTTCGAGCATGGCCAAAAGTTCGTCGAAGAGCAGGTAGTCATCTTGTGCCCACGGGGCCTGATTTCCGTTGCCCTCGGGAGCGACAAAAATTACAGTTTCATCCTTGTCAAACTGCTTCAGGCCATAGTAGCCTTCATCCTGCACGCCGCCGGCCCAGCCGCCCATGCACTGCATGCCGAATATGAGCTTGTACGGTTTATTCTTGTCGTAGCTCTTCGGGATGTCGATACGCACGGTGCGCGTGCCCTTGCTCCACTTGAATTCAATATATGGCTTGTCACCGCGATACTTGTAATCAAGCTTCGTATCCTTGCCGCAACCGCGAGTCGGCACCGGATCGTTCTTGAGGCCCCAGCCGTAAGCATACTCCGGCTGGACGACTTTCTTTTTCAATTTAAGCGTGACGTTTGTATCCAAGTTGGCAAGCGCGACCGTCAACGTGTCATAATCAGCTGCAACCACACGGAGGTCATCACCATCGCCTTCCTTGGCAAGTCCGCGGGCAACGGCCTCGCCGAACGAAGCCCCGTAATTTCCTTTGGACGTAAAGCGGAACGTGCTCCTGGCGCTGCCCACGCTCACGCGGGCGAAATAAGCTCCCTGAGCCTTGACGATGGACTGCATGTCCAGCGTTCCTGAGCCATAAACCGTCTCGTTCAAGACGCGAGAACCCACCGCATCGAAAATCTGTACGCAGACTGGCGCATTTGTACTCTGCGAATACGAAAGCACGCCGTTCATCACGCTCACGTAACCGACAGACTGTCTTGCCATGTGGATGGCATCGATATTGCCTTTCCCAGTAGAATCGCCAACAGCCGTCGAATCCTTTGGATCTTCCTTGACAATCTTGAATTCGCCCTTTACGTCGGTCGTCGTCTTGAGACCGTTCTTCAAAAGTTCGACAGAAGCCTTTTCAATAGCCTTGCCGCTTTCGTCACTAACCTTGCCCGTAAGCGTAAAGGCCTGAGCCGATGCCACCATAGCGAGCGCCATCGCTGCACATTTTAAACCAAAATGGTTCATAGTTGTTCTCCTTTTGTATCATTCCTAACTCTTTATTCCCGAGGGACGAGTCCTCCAAACTGATTTGATACATGCAAGGAGAAACACCACGCACAAACGTGGAAAAAACAAAACCAAGCATGAACACACCAGTGTTCTTCCTAACGGAACCCAATAGTAATATACCCTCGTATGTGCAGTCTATCACAAACTGCAAAAGCAGTTTCATTGACAATTAGTCCACAGCGCTCGCTCAAAACAAGGCGATTTTGTCCAAAACATGCTACTAAATGAAATTTTCTCGATTTTAGTAGCATAAATTTTACTTTATGTAAAATTTTCAAGATCTGGTTCCTCTTATTTATGCTACAAAAATTGAATTTTTTCCAATTATGTAGCATATACAACTAGCAAAAGTCACAAAAGGCATCCAATTTTCATTACATTGTTCAAAAAACGTGCTACTAAGTTTCGGCTTTATGCTTTTTTGTAGCACATTTTGGCAAAAAAAGGGTGAATTTTTGGGAAAATCAGCGGAAAATCGCAAACAACAAAGCAAGCAAGTTTTTCTTTGCTATAATTACCGGCGATGAATTCCCTTTTGACAAAAGCAATCGACCAGGAACGCCTCACGCCAGCGGAAGGGCTCGAAATCCTGAAAAACGTCCCGTGGACAGAAGTCGTCGAGGCTGCCGACACCGTACGTCACGCCAAACTCCCCGGGAACCGCGTCGGCTACACGGCGTTCCGTATCGTGAACTACACGAATGTTTGCGAAGTGACTTGCAGTTTTTGCAGTTTTTGCCGGAGCGCCCACAGCCCCGAAGCATACGTCTTGAGCTTGGACGAAATCCGCCAAAAGACGTGTGAAGCCAAAGCCAAAGGCGCCGACCAGATTTTTTTGCAAGGTGGCGTCAACAGGGAAATCCCTCTCAGCTATTACACCGACGTTCTGAAGATGCTCACACGGGAGCTGGGCGTAAAAGTGCGCGGATTTTCACCCGTTGAACTTGTCCGCATCGCGGAATTCAACAACATGGCGCTTGACGACTTGCTCGACGTGCTGAAAGACGCCGGGCTCAGTTCCGTCCCGGGTGCGGGCGCCGAAATTCTCTCCGACCGCATGCGTCAAATTCTGAGCCCCAAAAAGCTCCCCGCGCAGCAGTGGTGCGACACGCTTGCCGCCTGCCACAAAAAGGGACTCCCCGGCAGTGCGAACATCGTCATCGGCAGTGCCGAAACCGCAGAAGAAATCATCGAGCATCTCGAATACGTCCGCAAGACGCAGGACATCGCCCACGGATTCAAAAGTTTTGTCGTGTGGACGTTCCAGCCGCAAACGGACAAGTTCCCCATCCGTCACGTTCGCGGCGACGAATACCTCAAGTTGCTCGCGCTCAGCCGCCTGTACCTCGACAACGTCCCGCACATCGAAGTTTCGCTCCTCGGCATGGGCCTTTCGCTCGGCGAACTCGGACTGCACGCCGGCGCCGACGACATCAACAGCATCGTCATCGAAGAAAACGTGCTCAAGAACCACGGCCTCACGACCATCGAACAGGCCGAAACGTTCATCAGAAACGCCGGATTCACTCCCTACCGCCGCTCGCTCTGTTTCGACTAAAACAAAAGCCGCCGCTCCGTTTTAAATACTTTTTGTTTAGATTAATAAAGTGCCGCAAGCACAACCACCTCTTTCAAGAAGGAGCGCTTATGAGCTGGGAATGTAAATACCTCAACGAGACGTTTTGCAACAAACGTCAACAAGAATGCGATCCCGGCGCCAAAGGCTGCGTTCTCCAGGGGCGTTTCGTCTTTCCGCTAAAAGAAAAGACGAAGGCCCAAAAGAAGAGCAAATAAAAAAGACCCCCTTTCGAGAGTCTTTAAAAGCCAAGGCTTCGTGCGCTTCACATTGAATTTTTTCGAACATGACCTTGCGCATTTCACTTCGCAAGCAAGTCGCCAATGATTCCACTCAAATGAGACGCAAAATCTCCTGGGCAGTCTGTTCGGCAAATGCATTATCCTGCACAAAACGGCGAACTTCCGTCGGATTGATGCGAGCATATTCGGAAAGCGCACGACCAATGCCGTTACGGATGTAGTAATCATCATCCTTTGCACAAGTGAGGCAGAATTGACGCAAAAGCGGCCAGTCCGTGCGATCCTTGTATTGCACCTGGAAGATAATCGCGCTACGGCGAACCCAGATGTTCGGGTCGCGAATCCATGACGCAATCTTCGTCCGGAGCGCAGGCAAGCGAAGCGCCAAGTCGCCCAAAACGCAAGAAGCTAGCGTATCGACGGTGTCGCGCCAAGCCCTCGTCTTAATGAGCTTTTTCAAAAAATTCAGGTGTTGCCCACCAAGAAGCACGCGATGGCGGAACAAGTAGTCACAAGCAGCGTATTGGAATTCCCTGTACGGCTGCGCCCACATGTCCTCGACCCTCGAAACCAATTCATCTCCGTCCTTTGGCGGATACTTGTCGAAGATCGGATACGTGACTTCACGGCGAGGAACTAGCCTCACCCCAAGGAACTCAAATTGTTCCCTGGCCTTCTTAGACATTTCATGCGACTCCTCCTCATTGGCGATAGAGCGCATGGCGAGAGATATTTCTTGTGTAAACCGAAGCATGTACACCAAAAATAGTCCATAAAGAAATTTTTTTCTAGACCTTGACAAACATTTTTTTCAATTTTTTTTAATTTTTTTCTAAAATTTTTGCAAAAAAAGTGTAAAAAGAACCTTGACAAAGCAAAATCAGCTTAAAAAGACCCATTTACCATGACAGATTCCACCAAAAAAGAGAATCTCCAAATCACCGAAGTCCCCCCCGAACTACGCGGACTTTCCGATGAAGAAATCATCAAGAACTCGGAAAGCCGGAATAAAAAGTTCGTCGGGAAAAAGCATAACGGCGCAAAGCGTCCGTCCAAACGTGAACGCCAGGCCCTAAAAGAACAGGCCGAAAACGCCAAATTCAACTCGCTCGTCGCCAAATACAACAACGTCGATAAACCAAGCCATAATGTCGAGAGCGATGCGGAAATCAATAAAATCCTCAAAAAAATAGCGGCGCCGCTTGCAAGTTCAAATACCGAGAACGTCGAACCGCCCAAGCCCATCAAACCGGCAGCCCCCGAGACTCCGAAACGCGTCCTCAAAAGCGTACTTTCGGAACCGCCCAAGCCGCCTTCCGGCCGTGTTCTCAAAGGCTCGTTCGGTGCAAAGCCTGGCGACAAGCCCAAGGCTGTCATCGTGTCCGCAGCAGACCTCGCCCGCCAGCGCATCGAAGAACGTGCAAAGAAAATTCGCGAAGCGCTCATGGCAAAAAATAGGGCGTTGCACCCTGAAGCCGCCGCCGAAATGCCCGTAAAACGTCCCCGTGGCCGTCCCCGCAAGAATCCACTGCCGCAGCCGCCTGCGACTGAGCAGGCAGCAGAGTAGCCGGTAAGTCGCTGAATTAAATCCACCGTACTGACATAGTACCTTGGTCAAAATGTTTCTTGCCGAACTTATACCTCTAGTTCGGTTGACGTTTAAAGTCCTCGCTTTTGCGGGGACTTTTTGCTTTGGGGTGTGTACTATATTTGAAATTCTAAAGGCCGTTTTTATTGAACAACGTGTAGCCGCGCACGAGGCCGTCCTGGAAAAGGCGAACGATATAATTGCCGTTCTTGAGGCCCGCAATATCGATGTCAAAACGGTTCGTGCCAGCAGAGAGCATTTGCGAGAGTTTCAGGCGCCCGTCCATCGAATAGATTTTCACGCTCATTGTTTTTGAAAGCGGAAGCGCCGATTCGATTTGGAGCATCTGCGAATTGGCACGTATGCGGAATCCCTGATTCACCTTGGCGACCGGCGCAAAGTCCGTCGGCGGATCAACAACGACCGGCTTTGGCTTGTTGCGCAGCAGGCGCACGCCATAGATGCCGCCTACCATTCCGGAGCTTGCCGTAAACGAGATGCGGACGATTTTCTTGCCCTTCACCATTTTATTCGGGATGGGGTACGTGACATTCACGAACTCGTCCTTTTTCCAGCGGTCCGAAATCGTCTCGGTCGTGAGCTTTTCGCCGTCAATGGAAATGTCGAATATACGCGTGCAGCCTTCGTTGCCCCAGTAGCGTACCATGAGGCTCAGGGAATCTTCGCTGTTCGTCTCAAATTCATAGCTGATGAGACCGCCATCGCCACCCGAGCATTTGCCCGCATCGCGGTAAAATTCACCGTTTGCCGTGCCCGACGTGGAATTTTCGGTTTTCATCTTGTGATCCACTTCTGGCTGCTGCTCGCCCGGAGCCACCTTATCGACCGTCTTTTCGTCAAGCGCCAAGGCTTCCTTCTGTTCCTTTTCCAAGCGGTCGAGAATCGTCGGGTCCGTAAGCACCATCCAGTACAACATATAGCGAGCATCGTGGACTTCGTAGAACGGCTGCAAAAGCAGGCTTGCGTCCTTTTGCTTCGCAAAAAGATATGGAGCCTTGAAGTGCAGCGGTTCGCCCTTCACTGGTTCCACCTTCGAGGGGATATCCTCTTTTTTGCTCGCAAGCATCGGCGCCTGATCGAGCGCTTCCAGCGCTCCGGACGCGATATGGCTCCAACGACCGTCATCGGCGACAAGGCCGTTCAAATTCGCCGTACCCGTCTTTGCAGAAAGCACAATCGGACCATGCAAAAGCGCCACGTAATCGGTAACGCCCGGCAAATCTTCGACATGCGTGTACATCGGGTAAAGTACCTCGACGACATCGCCCGACTTCCAGGACTTTCCGGCCGACACGTAGCTCGACGGAGTCGATTTCTTCACGACAGTATCGCCATTGACGATGACCTTGAATTCGCCTTCCTTGACCCAGTACGGATGGCGAATCTGCATATCGAAATCGCCACTGCCTGTAATCGTGAACTTGGAACTTTCGCCCTTCGGGAAAGCAGTCTCCTGCTTGATTTTCACGCTCTTGTCTTTCCAATTCAAGATGGAAGCGGCAAAGAGATTTACATAAAGCGAATTGCCGTCTTTCGTATAAATAAATTGGTTGTACTTCGCCGGATTTTCCATGCCCGAGCCCACGCAGCACCACATGCCCGCATTGACCTTGGAATATACGCGGTAATGGCGCGGACGTGCTGGTGTGAAATACACATAACCACCGTGTTTCGGATGGATTGTCGAAAGGATGTGGTTGAAAAGTGCACGTTCATAGAAGTCGGTGTAATGCGCATCGTGCTTGATGTTGAACAGGCGTTCCGTCAACTTGAGCATGTTGTACGTATTGCAGGATTCAGGTCCTTCTCGTTCTTCAACAAACTTTTTGTGATTGTCGAGTGATGGAAAATGCTCCGAAATGCTGTTGCCGCCGATGGCGATACTGCGCTTGTTCACGACCGTCTGCCAGAAGAAATCGGAGCCCTTCTGGTATTTTTCATCGCCCGAGAGTTCCGCAATTCGCGCAAAACCCACGACCTTCGGCACCTGCGTATTCGCGTGGACGTTCGTCAAGTTGTCATTGCCTTGCGACATCGGATTCAAAAGCCACTGATGCGACCATTTTTTCGCAGCATTCAAATACTTTTCGTCTTTCGTGAGCTTATAGGCGTCAGCGTAAACTTCGGGCATGCCACCGTGTTCCGTACCGAGCATCTGCTGCATTTTGGAATCGTTCAGGCCGTTTGTAATCGTGATGCCCCAGTCGCAAAGCGCAAGGAACATCGTCTTTGCCTGTTCGTAACCCGCATAAACGTAAGCGTCACGCAAGCCCGCATAAAGTTTGTGGATATTGTACCACGGCACCCAATAACCGTTCTGTGCGCCGGCATCGCCGTTCTTCATCTTGAGCCACATTTGCTTGCCATTCGGCACGCCGCTAATGTAGCCCTTGAAGTTATTGTCTTTGGAATTCTGGTCCTGAATCGTCTTGAGTTCCGTCAAAATGTATTCGAGACGTTCCTTGACCTGAACGTCGTCATTGTCGGCATAATGCATCGCCAAGGCACTCAAGTAATGCCCAAGCACGTGACCGTCGAGTCCAGCCCAGTTCGGGAACTTAGAAGCCTTGGGCCTCATTCCCGCTTCTTCGTAAAAAGGCGCGAGCAAGCGGTCCACATCGTAGCTGAGGAGCGTTTCGACGTTCAAGTCCTGGCGTTCCTTCAAGACGCCGTCCAAAAGCTGCACATCCGACAATGCGAACATGTCGGGATACAGCACATCCTGTGAGAATCCAAAGCCGCACGCAATCCCCGTCAAAGCGAGAGCCGTGCGAACACGCTTACCAAACCATCCTAACTTCATAAAAGCCACCTTTTTTTATGTCGGCTTCAAAAAAGCCGCTCTGTCCTACCCTAGAAAATAGGTTGCAGAGCGGGCGTTAGGATGGGGTCCAATTTAATTAGTTTTGCTAATTTGACAATGGTCTACGGCCCAGCGGAATCTATAGAAACACATTTTCCATCGCATATTTTTTCCGAATCCGAAGTAAACTCGCTTACAAGCGTTTCGAAACCGGCATTTTCATCTTTATAGACGCAAGAAGAATTGAGATTTCCAGCTTCATCGCAAGCGCCTGTAGGCACTGCAATCTCAGTTGCGCTTTTACATGAGTTCTTGAAAATTTCAAAAACACTGTCACATGCGGCTTTACCATAATTTTTCAATCCTATGATTCGTCCAACAAGATTATTTTGTCCAATCTTGAAACTTGCCGAATAGGACTGATTATCTCTTGCACAAGTTGCAGTCGCACCTTTTTCCGCTCCATAAACGTTAATAACACCACTAGATCCGTTTTTAACCAAGCCATTTCCTATATCAGAAATAATCTTATATGTTTTAGAAACATCCGATTTAAAAGCTACAGTGTCAAAAGCCACCTCTAAAGAATCAACGCTAGGCTTTGCATCTATGGGCGTTGTTATATCTTTATTGTCACTCGAAGAACGTTCCGAAGAACTGCTGCCAACGTCAACATTCTGATGAGGGAGTTCAGACGAAGTAGACTTCTTACTGCTACTTGAGGCACCACTTTCCGTAGAACTTGATACATCACTCTCCGTGGAGCTAACATTTTCGGAATATCCCGCAATAGCATTGGGATCTACTGTTCCACCGGAGCAGGCGAACAAAACAAACAGAGCAAACGATCCCGTTAAATAGATTATTTTGTTAAGCATGTTTCTTTTCCACTATTTTATTGGTGACTGGAAAAAATTGAAAATTTACACGGCAAACTTGGTCAAGGCTTTTGCATTCATTTGCGATGGCGACAACCCTTTTGCAGCACGATTTAATCTCTTCGACAATTTTGTTGTAACCGTCACGATTCACGCTGAGCGTAGCACCGTTAAAGAAGCGTTCTTCCGCAGAATAGCGATCAACGGCACGAGCCGCCATAATCGCCATCTCCTTGTGCATGGCTCGGATGGCAACCGGTAGAGCCTCCTTGGAGCCAACGACAGTCTGCGATGTTTGCGAATAAACTTTTTCATCTTCTTTTTTCAGGAATCCCGCCTTGACAAGAAAAGCCAAGACATCGCGAACCTCTTCGGCAGACACATACTCCTTGCATTCCTCGGCAAGGTCACGCGGGTTTGCGCCAGGCATCAACGGAGCAAGTTCGCGAATAACCGGATATTTCCAGGATTCATAGTACTGGAACGCATCTTTATCGACAACGCGAACCTGGTGTTCCAAGGCAATCCGCTGCATTTCAAGAAAAGCCGCCCTTTGAGCATCAACCGTTTCAGCATTACCAAAAGCGACAAGCTGGTAAAAATATTGTTCTTCGTATTCGACAAGCCCCATCGATTTTGCAACCTGACACGCTTTGATCTTGCTGAGCTTGCTCTGTCCCATACTGACAAGTTTCAAAAAATTCGGCGAAGAAAAACCAGCATTTCGACAAAATTCACGCCACGAGAACGCCCCAAGACGCTTGCGTTCGTCGTAATAATCCTGCAAATAAAGATGATAATCCCTATACTCAAAAATCGACTTCATAACATGAAAATTAAATTTTCGCAAAACAAAAGTCAATACCCGTATTATACAGAAAACATTATTTTTCAACTAGAAAAGCAATTTTTCTTTAAATTTTGCAGACTACAAAGGCTATATCATACAGCATGTATACCATCTCTTTCGATCTCCATGACAAACAAAAAAAAGATGGCCCTAAGACCATCTTTTTCCAAATCCAAGATTTGAAGTTTACTTCTTCAGGAATTCATTAATTCCCGCGGCGGCTCTACGACCTTCACCCATGGCGAGAATCACGGTTGCAGCGCCGAGCACGATGTCACCACCGGCATAAACCTTTTCCATGAAAGTCTTGTTGGCGGTTGCATCTTCGAGAAGGATGTGACCCTTCTTGTCGACGGAGAGTTCCGGCGTGGTGTTGCTGATAAGCGGGTTGGAACCGTTACCGATTGCAACGAGCACGGTGTCGCATTCGATTTCGAAGCTTGCGCCTTCGACCTTGACCGTACGCTGACGGCCCTTTGCGTCGGGTTCGTCGAGTTCGTACTTGTCGACGAGTATTCCACGGACGTGACCGGCTTTATCGCCAAGAATCTTGGCCGGGTTCTGCAAGACGCAGAATTCGACACCTTCTTCCTGAGCGTGGAGAACTTCTTCCTTACGGGCCGGAAGTTCGTTCATGCTACGACGGTAAATGATGCGGAC
>JAEEGL013938951.1_pt1 | contig 11704 bp, 6 predicted proteins | sample 9134231 | NCBI WGS metagenome assembly JAEEGL01 (sample SAMN16246548, study PRJNA631951) | gut metagenome | biome: gut microbiome; feature: rumen; material: fiber-attached | host: Bos | place: Iran: Karaj | collected 2018-10
ATTTAAAAAAAAATTATTTTTCAAAAAAAAAAAATCAATAATATAATAAAAATGAATAAAATAAATAATTAAATTCCCTTAAAAATTTTTATATCCTTTATAACAATTTTAAACTTTTAAATATTAAAAATTATTGTCTATTAATATTATCCTTCATAAATTGATTAAAAAATTGAACTTCATCATTAGTAAATAAAGATGGTTGTCCAGAACCACTAAAAACTTCTTCAACTCCTTTATTAATTGAATTTATAATAATTTTACATTGAATTCCATTTTGCTCATCACCAATTGAAATACTTTGTCCATTTCTATTATCATCATCATTTTCTACATGTATTTGATCAATTATAATATAATCTAAATTTGAAATTAAATAACTTTCAGTATTTGATAATAACAAACTACATTTAGTAAAATTTAATTTATCTCCTTCAAAATTGAAAATAAATTTATATCTCAATGTGAAAAACATAATAACTCCAATAATTAAAAAAATTGAACCTATGAATAAAAAAAAATATGCAAACCATCTTAAGAAATTGATCTTTTGTAAAATATAACCAATCACATCAAAAATTATTCCAATAATTGTAAATACTTTTGGAATTAGTGTTATAGTAGATATATTTATTATTAAATTATTATTTTTTGCTGATTCTATTGATCTATGTTTTATATTTTCAAATGGAGGTGGTGTATCAGTCATTTATAAAAAATGATTTTTATATTTTCTAACTTTTTTTTATTGATAAAATTAAATTTAATTTTATATAAAAATTAAATTAAATATATATTATTTAATTATAAATCAATCATATATATTTTTTAAATTAAAAAAATTTTTTTTATAAATTTGATTCAATTTTCATTTTTTTAAATAAATGTATAAATTAAATTATTCCAAGTATTTATTAATTACTAATTACAAATTAATTTTTATATTATATTAAATAGAAAAGATAATTTAATTTTTCTAAAATTATAGGAAATGAAAAATAAATTGAACAATTATATTTATTCAAAAAAATAGTATTTAAAAAGTTAATAAAAAATAAGTATGAAATTTTAAATATAAGTAATATATTTTAAAATTTTGTAATAAATGGCAACTTTATTTCTTTTCTAAATAATGACTTAGTTAATTTTTATTATTATTAAAAAATAATATTTACTTCATATAAAACGATAACTTATATTTCAAATCCTATATAAAAAAATTAATTTTTCATAAATTATATATAAATAAGAATCATTTTTTTAAGAAACATTTTAAAATTTAAATTTATCTAAACAAAAACTTTATTTTAAAATAAAAAAATTCTAATTAAATTTTTTTATATAATTTTCCATTATTTATTATTTTAGTTATTAAATAATTCATTTTAAAATTTTTTGTAAAATATTATTATTTATTTAATTGTATTAAAAAGATTAAAAACATAAAAATATATAACAACAAAGATAAATAATATATAAATTATTTTTAAAAAATAAAACAAAAACCACTACATTGACAATTTACATTATCACTATTTTCCTTTTCATAATCATTTGAATTTTCAATTAAAATAACTTCTGCAATTTTCTGAGAAGAAATATTATCAATAAAACTAACTTTATGATTTTTTGAACCTTTCACAATTTCATTTCCATAAACATCAAATCTTGTTAAAAAAAGATTATTACTAACTCTATTATTACTTGAAAAAATAGAAGGACGTGATAATCTTGTTTTAGAATATATTGTTTTTGTTTTATCAGATGATAATGTTATTTTTGAATTTCTTCTTCTTTTTTCTTTTGGTAAATCTGATAATGTTAATCTTTTTGAATTTGATGATGTGTTTAAATTTTCATTTTCTAAATTAAATTTTACATTTTTTGGTGATGAAATTTCCATTTATTAAATTTTTATTTATCTTTATCATTATTTATTATTTATTATTTTTATTATATATTTTTATTTTTATATACAGAAATTTAATAAATTTAAAATTGATGTAAATTAGATTTAAAAAATTGAATAATTTTATATAAAAATATATTTTTAACTTAATTCATTATTAAAAATTATTTATTAATCCTTTTAAAAAAATTATTAATTTTATAAAAAAACCATTTTTTTTTTTTTTCAAATATAAAAAACTTACTTTCCCCCTTTTTTAGCTTTTAATCTTTGTGCTCTTTGTGCTCTTCTCTTTCTTTCATCTTGAATAGCTTGTTCACTTTTAGGATTTTTAACAGTTTGATCAACACTAATAATAGAACAACAAGCCTCAGTAGCAGAATTCAAAATATTATCTTTTAACATAGTAGGTTCCCAAACAAATTGTACATAAGTATCAACAATTCCTCCTTCAAAACAATTAACACCAAAACTATTACCATCTTGACTTAAATCATGTTTTTGTCTTAATTTATTTACAATCTCAACTGCATCTAAACCAGAATTTTGTGCTAAAGTCCTTGGAATAACTTCCAAAGCTCTTGCAAATCCTAAAACAACTAATTGTTCTTTTCCTTTAATATCCATACCAGCTTTTCTTACATATTTTGATAATTCCATTTCAATAGCTCCACCACCAGGGACAATTGAACTTGCTTTAGTTGCTCTTCTTACTATCATAACTGCATCATTAATTGATCTTTCTGCTTCAGCTATAAATTGTTCTGCTCCTCCTCTTAAAACAATTGTAGCTGTTTTTGCATTTGGACATCCTGAAAATATATTAAATCTTTCTGCTCCTACTTGTTTCTCTTCAAATGTACCACATGTTCCTAAAGCTTTTTCTGGAATATCATTACATGTTTGAAGTAACATTGCTCCAGTTGCTTTTGATACTCTTGTTATATCTTCTTGAGGTACTCTTCCTGCACAGAAAATACCTTTTTCTGCAAAGTATTGTGTTGCTATGTCACCTATTGGTAATTTACTTAAAACTACTTTTGCTCCTGTATTTATAATATTATCTAATTTTTGAATTATTATTTTCCATTCTGCATCTACTATACTTTGATAATCTGATGGTTTTTCTATTCTAATTTCTGCATTTTCTTTCTCAGCTTTTAATTCTAATTCAACATTTAATATTATTATTTTAGGATCACTAAATTTTTTTGGTTGTTGTTCAAATCCAGCATAAGAAAAAGTTTTTTTAAAAGCAACACCATTAACAAGAAAAGAATCAGTAATAGAACCTCCAGTAACATGTTTAATTCCAATTAAATCCTTATCTAAAAAATCATCTAATTTTTCAACAGCACTAACAATCATTTCACTAAAGAATTCTTTATAATTAGCAATTAATTTAGAATTAAGTGAAGTTTGTGCACATTTAATTAATAAATTTCTTTTTTCTTCAGGACTCTTATCTTCAATTTTAATAGCACATTCACTTAATTTTTCTCTTGCTTTCATAAGTGCTGTCCAATAACCATTAATAATAACTTGTGGACTCATACCATCTTCAATAAATTGTTTAGCTTCTTTTAATAATTCACCAGCAAATAACATTACACTAGTTGTTCCATCACCAACTTCATTATCTTGACTTTTAGCAACATCAACAAGTGATTTTGCAGCAGGATGTTCAATGTTAAGTAATTTTATTATTGTGGCTCCATCATTTGATATTGTTGTTGAATCATCTGTGATTATCATCTTATCCATTCCTCGTGGACCTAATGTTGTACGAATTACTTCAACTGCTGCTTGACATGCATTTATGTTACTTATTACTTGCTCTTTTCCTTGACGGTTTTCTGTGCCCTCTTTAAGGACTAGGATGTTTGGGTTTAACATGTTCATTTTTTTTTTTTAAAATAATTTTATTTAATTCTAGAAGTTTTAAGTTTTGAATTTATGATTTAATATGGATTTTTTATTTTTTTTTTAAATTAATTTATTATTTTTTTTTTATTTAAATTTTTATTGATTTTTATTCATTGGTTTAAATTTTAAAATTTAAATTTTTGGATTTAATTATTATTTTTCATAGTTAAAAAATGTATTATTTTGTTTTTGCTTTTTTTTGAATTTTTGGATGATTTTTGAAAATAAAATTTATATAATATTAAAAGAAAGAATAAAAAGCATAAGATAATTAAGTTATCATAATTTTGATATCATAAAACTTGAAATTATTAAAATTCAAAATTTAAAAATTGTTTAAATTCAAAAATTAAATATTTAAAGAAAATATTGTCAAAAAAATTCAAATTAAAAAATAAAACCAATGTCAACAAATGAAATAATAAAAGAATATCAAAATAACTTTTCAGATATACAAGAAACATTTCCAATAGATTCTAAAAAATTATTTTCAACACATAAATCAATAATAAAATCAATAATGGAAAATTTAAATTTAAAAAATTTTTCTCCAGAAACTCAAAGACAAATTGATTTAGAATATAAAAAAATATCAAATCAAAATTTTGAAATATTCAAATCACAATTATTATCATATCTCGCAGAAAAATTTAAAGATATTGATGGAAATGTGCATAGTGGATATTATAAATCAATAGATGAATATAAAAATGATATTGATAAATTTAAAGAAAATGTTCTTAAATTTGCACCACAAGGATCAAAAAGAGATTCTTTAATATTTAAATTTATTTTTGATCAAATTAATATTGATACTGAAATAATTATTAATTCTAATATTAGTTTATATGAAGATGAATTAATTGAGAAAGAAAATATTTTAAAAAATATTAATATTAATATTAAAGATTCTAAAAATGAAGCTGAAAAAATTTTAAAAGATATTGCTTTGAAAGAAGCTTTAATTAAACAATTAGAAAATGATAAAACTGATTTTTTGAAATTAAGTTCTTTTAATACTGAAAAATTAAGTAAAATTCTTAAAGATAAAGGAAATGAAATTAATAAATTAAATGATAAAATTGAAGAATCTGAAAATAATAATTTGAAAATAATAAATGAATTAAAAGAAAAAATAAAAAAAGCAGAAATTAATCAAAATAATAAAGATAAATTAGTAAATGATTCAAAAAATGAATTTGAAAAAATAAAAATTGAATTACAAAGTAAAATTGATTTACTTGAAAAACAAATTAAAAATGCAAATGAAGAAAAATCTTTAGCATTAAAAAATTTAACTAAAGAATTATTATTAAATTCAAAAAATGTAGAAATTGAAAAATTTCAAAATCAAATAAATTCACTTAATAAGAAAATAGAAAAATTATCAGAAGAAAATATGGATTTACAAACTAAATTATTAGAAAAAGATAAAGATTTAGAATTTCAAAAAGAAAAATCAGAAAAATTAATTTCTGATTATGAAGAAAGAATAAATGAAGCAACAAATAAACATGAAGAAATAGAAAATGAAATAAAAAATATGAAAGATTTAGAAAGTGATAATTTACAAGAATTAAAAACAAATTATGAAACAAAAATTGCAGAAATGAAAGGAAATTATTCAAAATCTGAATTAATATATAAAGATAGAATTGATAATTTAAATAAATTAATTGAAAAAACAAATGAAGAATTATCTAATTTAAAAGAAGAAAATGAAAAAAATTCAAATAAATTAGAAGAATTACAATCTCAAACTTTAAAAGATAAAGTTGATTATGATAAATATATTAAAATACTTGAAGAAAATTATAAAAGAATTTTATCACAATATGAAGATTGTGTAAAAGAAAATAATAATTTAAAAGCACAACAAGAAAGTGATATTATTAGAATAAATAATGAGACAGAAAATAAAATAGTTAAAATAACAAAAGAAAATGAAAAATTAATAAATGAAATCGAATCAAAAACAAATGAATATACTTTAAATGAAGAAAATTTAAATGAAAAAATAAGAGAAACAGAAAAACAAATTCCAATATTAAAAGAAAAAATAGATGAATTAACTCAAATTTTAGAAGAATTAAAATTACAGAAATTAAATCAAGATTCAGAATTTGAAGAACAATGTGAAAAAATAAAAGAAGAAAATGAAGAAGAATTAGAATTATTAAAACAACAATATGAAGATGATATTGAAAATAATAATAAATCTCTAGCAAAAAATATTGAATTTGCAAAAAATGATTGTGAAGAACAAAAAATTGAATTATTAGAAAAAATGAAAGAAAATGAAGAATTAAATAGAAAAAATGAAGAAGAATTAATAAAATTATATAAAGAGAAATTAGAAATTTTAGAACAAATAAAAAATGAAAAAATTGATGATTTAACAAATGAAATTTCTCAAATTGAAGAATCAAATCAAGAATATATTGAAAAAACTGAATTAGAATTAACAGAAACTGAAGAACAAATTAATAAATTAAATGAAGAAATGAAAGATGCTTCTTTTATTTTATCTAATATTCAATCTTCTCATAATGAAATTATGAAAAATAATTATGATGAATTCAAAAAAGAAAAAGATAATTTAAAAGATACTTTAAATGATTTAATTAATCAATATAATGAAAGTTGTATTCAAATTTCTATTTATAAAACACAAAATGATAATTTGAATTTGAAAATTAAAAAATTAAATGAACAAATTGAAGAAATAAATCAAAAATTAGAAGAATTAAAAGAAAAAAATGAAAAAAAAATATTAGAAATAAATAATGAAATTGAAAAAAATGAAAAAGAAATAATAAATATGAAAACAAATTTTGAACAACAAATTGCTTTAAAAAATCAAGAAATAGATTATATTAATGAACAAATAATTGAAAAAAAAGAAGAACTTGAAGATTTTCAAAGAACTTTTGATGAAAAAATTTCTCAATGTAAAGCAGAACTTAATAAAGAATATAGTGAAAAACTTGCAGAAATTAAAAGAGAAAAAGAAGAACTTGAAGATACTTTAAATGATAAGAAAAAAGAATATAAAGAATTAGAATTAAATTATCATAGTAAAGTTGCTTTATTAATAAAAGAAAATGAAGTTTTAGTAGAAAAATTAAATAATACAACAAATCAAGCAGAAGAATTAGAATTAAATCTTGAAAAAGAAAAAGAAGATAATTTAAATAAAATAAATTCTCTTAAAAAAGATTACAAAGATAGAAATGAACAATTAACAAAAGAAAATGAAGTAATAGAAGGAAAATTATCAAAAATACAAAATGAATATAATGAAATGAATGACATATATGAAAAAGATAAAATATTATGGGAAAGTAAATATAAAAAATTATTAGAAGAAAAGAAAAATGAAGAAAAAGAATTAAATGAATTAAAAGAAAAATACAATTCAAATGTAGATGATTTACAAATGAAAGTACAAAATGATTTAATTAACTTACAACAAATATACAATGATGCAATAACAAAAAGAGATGATAAATTTAATACTCAAATTACAAATGCAAATAAAGCTTTTGCGCAAAAAATGGAATACATAATTAATTTAAATCACGAATTAACTGTTAAAAATAGAGAATTAATTGATACTTTAAATAAATATGAAAATCAAGGAGATTTAAAAGAAAAAGAATCAAAATTAACACTTTCTTTAAAATCTGCAGAAGGATATAAAAAAGATTTAAATGATTTATCTAAATTAAAAGATAAACAAATTGAAGATCTTCAAGCTCAAATTTTATCTGAAAGAAGAGAATTTACTAATAAAATTATTGAATTAGAAAAGAAAATAAAAGAATTTGAAATGAAAAGAAGTTCTTTTACTGCAGATTCTCTTAAACAAAAAGCAAATTCTGAGAAAGATTCAGATGGTCAAAATTTATTAATTGAAAGATTAAAAAATAGAATTGCTTCTTTAGAAAAATCTAATTTTAGACTTCAAATTGATAATAGAGATACTGTTAAAGATAATAAAAATTTAAAAAGAAAATCAATTACTAATACAAATTTAATGAATGTTATTCCTAAATATAAAGTTTCATATTCTAATAAAGAAAATATTAGAAATTCAAGTAATCTTCCAAATGATTTTAATATTAGTAAAAGGAATTTATTAAGTAAATTTAATCAAAAAACAGAAGAAAATGATAGTGAATATAATTTTAATAGTAAAGAACCAAGTTTAATTATGAATGCAAGTGATATTGATGATAAACAAGATTAAGGTAATAAGATAATTAATGTTTATTTATATATTTATTATTTTTATTTAATTAAAAAATGATTTTATTTAATAAAAAAATATATATTCATTTTTTTTTATATTTAAAAATCTAATAATGATATCAATTTAAATTATTATCTATATTATATTATATTATTAAAATTCTATATTATTACTTCATATTATTGTGTTTCTATTTTATTAATAGAATTATAATTTCCATTTAATTTATTTTTTAAAAGATGAATTGGATTTTTTTTCCCAATAAATTTATTAACTTTAAAATATGAATTATTATTAGAATTTTGTGTAGTTAACATTAAAATAGTTTGATTTGGTGAATTACTAAATTTTTTAATAATAGTATTTTTTTTCCCTTGAGAATAATTTTTACAAAAAGTTACATTATTTTTATCAATTAAATTATTATTAATAGGAGATTTAAGACTACAATCAATTTTAATTTTTTTAAGTGAACTTGATTTTTTTTTCTCAATATAATTTTCTTTAACACCATCAGAATTTTGTTGAAAAACAATAATTTTTTTAAGACTTTCATTTCCAATTCTGCTTCCAGAAAAAGTACTTTGTGTCTCAGCAGAAATATTATTTTTTAAATTATCAATTCCACCAATTGCAATTTTAAACTCTTCTTCAATATTTAATTCATTATCATCATTTTTAAAAGTATATCCAAGATACTCTGCATTTTTTCTTTTTTTATAACCAATCTCAGAAGGATAAAACGATTCTTTATAATTAAATTTTTCAAAATATCTTACATCATAATCATTATTTAAAATAGGAATAAATGGAGGTTTCATATTTAAAACATTATCCCAATTTATTCCTTTAAAGAAAGGATGATTTTTTATTTCTTCACTTCCATTTTTTCCTAATCTAACATTAGGATAATTAATTAATTTTTTAATTAAATCAATTGCATCATTACTTAATTTAATTCTCTTTGGTATTTCTAAAAAACTTTCCCAATGTAAAATTTTATAACAAACTTCTCTAGTATCTTTTGAATAAAAAGGTGCATATCCGCATAACATTTCAAAGAAAATTGTACCAACACTCCACCAATCAATTTCTTTACCATAACCTTTTTTATTTAAAACTTCAGGTGCGACATAAAATGCAGTTCCAACACAAGAATAATTCTTTTTATGAGACATTTTTTCATTATTAAATTTATTTTGTAATAAAATATTATAATTATTATTATCATATAATTTATCTGAGACTTTACAAAGACCAAAATCACTTAATTTAATATGACCATTTTTATCAATTAAAATATTATCTGGTTTAATATCTCTGTGAATACAATCTGAATTGTGTATTGATTCAATTGCTAATATAATTTCAGCCATGTAAAATTTTGCTTCGTTTTCTGTTAAAATATCCTTTTTTATTAATAAAGTCATAAAATCACCTCCAGCTACAAATTCCATTACTAAATATAAGTAATCTCCTTCTTGAAAAGATTCTTTTAATTCTACTATCCATTTACTTTTTAATTTTGACATTATTAATTGTTCATTTCTTGTGTGAATTATTTGATTTTTTAATTCTATTACTTCTTTTTTTATTTTTTTTATTGCTACTATTTTACCCGTTTTTCTTTCTCTACATACATGAACTTCACCAAACGCACCTCTTCCTATTATTGATAGTGATTCGTAATTGTATATACTTTGTTTTTCTCTTTTTTTTCGGTATTTTGTTAATTCTTTTTCATATATTTCTTTTTTTACTCTTTCTTTGTCTTCTTCTGGAATTCTTAAAGAATTTATTTTTTCTATTATTCCATTCCATTCTAAATTCTTTATTGTTTGAAGATTGTATTTTCTTTGAATGTAATTTTTTGCTATTTTTACTTTGTCATATGTTTTTTGACTTATTTTATTTCTTCTTAAAAGTTCTTCTAAGTTTTCATCATTATTCATATTTTAAATAATAATTATTAGTTGCTTATTTATAATTCATACAAAAAATTATATAAATATAAAAAAATATATTAAATTAATGGAATTATAATTAAAAATAAAATTAAATTCAAAAAAATAAAGTAATTTATTCAAATTTAATGTTAATAAAAATGAATAAACTAAATATAGTTGTCGATAATTATAATATTTTTATCTAATAAAGTTAATTAGTGAAATAAAGAATATTTTCTTTCAATATTTAAAATAATAATTAGGTAATGTGAGGTAATTTAAATAATCTAAATTCACCCTTTACAGGAAAGTTTAATAAATTTGAAGAAAGGAAATTAAATAAATATAAACAAATATTATTTATATTAACCATAAAAATTAAAATCATTTTTTCCTATTCTATTAAAATGTTTTATTATTTTAACACAAACAAAAAAAAGATTTCTTATTTATATTTAAATAAAAAACAACTAAAAATAACATCTTAATTAAAAAAAAAATAAATATTATAACAATTTAATAAAACTAAAATTAAAAAACAATTAATAATTAATTAAAAGATTTAACTTACAAAAAAAAATATAAAAAAATAAAAATGAGTACATTTGCAAATTCCCCATTATTATCAAATCAAAACATAAGAATAATAACTCGTTTACGAGGGCCATCAAATCAAATATCAAAAGAATTATTTCAACCTCAACCAAATATAATATCATCAAAAACTCCAAATAAAAAAAATCAAACCCAAAAAAAAATATCATCAAAAAGTCCAATATCAAAAAAGCAAAATTTAGGTTTAAATTCTGAAACAAAATACACAATGTTCACTTGTAAACAACCATCAAATCTTTTAATAATATCATCAAAACCAATAAAAGGTTCATCAATAAATGAAACTTTTATAACAAAAAATGATTTATATGATTTTAGTCAATCAATTTTAAAAGAAACTTCACTTTTAGAATTTGATAAAGTTTACAATGAAACACATTCATTAGAAAAAATTTATAATGAAAATATTAAAGACAATATTACTAATTTATTTCATGGTAAAAATTCTTGTGTTTTATTTTTTGGACCAATTGATGGAGGAAAAAGTTATTCTTTAAGAGGAAGTGCAGATACAAAAAATAATGAACATGGAATTTTATCAAAAGCAATTAATGATATTTTTAGTCTTGTTGAATTAACAAAACAAGCAAATCAAAATGAAAAAATTAATTCATTTTTTATTGTTAAAATTTCTGCTTATCAAGTTTATTTAGACTCAGTTCATGATTTATTATCAAGAGAAATTAAACAAATTAAAGTTGAACAATATTATGATGATAATTTAATTAATACAAATTTAGTTAATTTAACTCAGAAACAAATTAAAAATAAAAGTGATTATGATAATTTTATACAAGAAGCAGTGAGACAAAGAAAAAATTTAGCACAAGTTTTAAAAGTAAATGAATTAAAAAGAAAAAGTCATTTAGTTATATCAATTTCAATTGAAAAAAGAGAAATTACTTCTGATGGTATTTCTAGAATAAATAATGAAAATTTAATTGATAATTATGCACAAATTGATTTTGTTGAATTAGTTTCTAGTAATTTTGGTTTAATTGGTGATATTAATGATAATGATTCATCAATGAATGGAATTTTCTATCAAAATAC
>JAEEGL015521771.1_pt1 | contig 11704 bp, 9 predicted proteins | sample 9134231 | NCBI WGS metagenome assembly JAEEGL01 (sample SAMN16246548, study PRJNA631951) | gut metagenome | biome: gut microbiome; feature: rumen; material: fiber-attached | host: Bos | place: Iran: Karaj | collected 2018-10
TATGTATATGCATTATCTCTTGTTCCCAACCATTGTTCGTCGCCAATAATGAGAATATCGTGAATTTCGGGAGTATTCCCCTGTCTGATATAAAGTTGTTTATTTTTAGTATACTGCATACACTTTCCCATGCTATTTAATAATCAAAAAAGCTGAGAAAGTAAAATTCTCAACTTTATTTGAAGGAGATTCAAATATGAAAAAATACATTTATTCAATGTTTTTCACAACTTTATGGATATAATTTTTTTGATAGTACTCAGATAGTTCTCCATAGCCATTTTCCTTTACCTTTGCGTAAAGTCGCTTGAAGGCTTCTTCTGGTACTACATAGGTTTCTACTTCTGGTTGGAGTTTTCCATTTGAATCAACCTCTTTTCCTAAAAGCTTGAAGTCAAGATGGCCGATAAATGGAATTTCCAATCTATCATACGGCTTATTAGTATCACACATCTGAAGCATCATTGCGAAGACTGTGTACTCCCAAACTTTTTTTACATCGTCTTTTGTTGCTCCGCATAATGCGGAGATTTGCTGAATCATTTCTTTAGACTGTGGGGTTAATTCAAATGCATCCATATTTCTAATATTAACCCTTACTCTTTAGACTCTTTCTTTGGTGAAGCTTTTTTAGCTGGAGACTTTTTAGGAGCTGCTTTTTTGGGAGTTTCTGAAGGGTGTTTTTTAGCTTCTTTCTCTTTCTTCTGAGCTTCAAGAAGCTGCCCTACAAATTTTTCAACGGCCTCTTGGTTTTTCTCAGTAAGTTCATTCTCACAGTCACATTCCTGTAAAAATCCAAACTTTTCACAGTCAGCATAATCAAGATACTGGTCATGTTCAAGAAGACTGTCAAGATAGAGTTTTCTTTGTTTTGGGTCTGTGTATTGAGCTCCAAGAAGAGTTTCTGTGGCATAAATTCTTACTATTTTTCTCATAATAGATTCAGCTGAACGAGCTGTATCTTGCATGTGTGCATTTGTTCCAATTCCACCCCAAGAACACTGATGTATTATAATTGTAGAATTCTGAGTCATCATTCTCTTTTCACCAGCAAGGAAAATAAGAGATGCGGCTGATGCGGCAATACCTTCAACGACTGTGGTAACTGGGATTTGGGAGCTCTTAATAAAGTCATAAAGAGCTAATCCTGCATAAGCGTCTCCACCTGGGCTATTGATATGAATAACAAGAGATTCAACAAACTGATTTGCGAGAATTTCTCTTACATGTTCAGAAAGGATTTCAGTAGTTGCTTCTCTCATAAGCTGGAAGAAAATAAGCTGAGTTTCTTCGTCAACCTCGTCATAAAAATATATGTGGTTTCCCATTCGCCTTATATTTCGCCCCAAATACATTGGGTCGTCCATTGTTGAAGGCATAAAAGGAAAGCCTCTTAATTTAATTCCATTTTGATTTTTCACATTAACCTCGTATGTTTTGATTTGATATTTTTTATATTAACTCCCAACAACTAATTAAAGAATAGGTTTCAGAAATGATAATTAAGTTTAAAAAGGCCCACTCTCTTTCAGATAAAGTATATATTTCTTTTGGTGAAAAAGACGAAAATGGAAAAGATGTCTATATTGAGTTCCCAATCCATAGAGACGGAATTGAAGATGTAGTATTTGGTCCAGCAGACTCAGAAAATAAACCACTTATAGACTTCTTATCTTCAGCTGCTACCGAAGGTACTGAAGGGGCAACGCCTACTAGTCTTTCTGATATTAAGATTTTTGGTCAGAATAAAGACGAAATTTGGGTACCTAATTATTCTAAACAACAATTTTTAGCTTATCTTAATGAAAAGCCAGATACAGTTTATATAGACTTTTCACAAGGTGAAAATGAAGGACCAAATTGGCCTTATAGTGAACTTGGAAATAAGAAGAGTTTAAAATTTTTTAATATTGGCTCTGACGATATTTATTTAAACAATTTTAAGAGAATTATTAGAAATGGAAGTAACCTTGACTTAGGAGCTACAGTTCTTCCTAAAAAAGAAAATTATGATGGCTTTTTTCAAGGAGTTTCTTCTATTGAATATGGAGCAGAGTTACCAGATGAGACAATTTCTGCTATCGACATGTATGCTGGAACCCATATAAAAAAGCCTATAAATCTTTATGGAAATATTGAAAGGGCTGATAGAATATTTAAAAACTGTAGTGGAGTTTCAGAATTACCAAAATATTGGGGAAATAAATTAAAGTCTCTTGAAAGTGCATTTATGAGCACAAACATTGAAGGAGACTTATCTAATGTAACAAATCTTCCTAAAAGTTTGGAAAATATGAGCTCAATATTTGCAAATACAAATATTACTAAGTCGCCTTTTATTCCAAGAAATGTTAGTAACTTATCTTATGCTTTCCAAAATTCTAAAATACGAGTTTTACCACAATTTGAAGATAGAGATAATGATGTCTTAGTAAACCTTGATAATGCTTTTTCAAGATGTTATGATTTCGGAGCAAGTTTAACAGAGTACATTGGAAATTTACCAAATTTTATTTATTCTCTTAATCGCTCTTTTGAGTTTTGTATAAATCTTAAAGAGTTTTATATCCATTTTCCAAACTCACTTATTTCAGCAAAACAAGCGTTTAGTGGATGTACACTTCTTACTGAGCCGCCAATCTTTAATGAAAATCTTGAAGATATTGATGGTATTTTTGAAAACTGTACAGTATTAAAATGCCCAAGAAGTGACAAATCTATAATTTCAATACCTAAGAGTTTAATAACAATGAGAAACTCATTTGAAAATACTAGTATTGAAGTTACACCAGACATGTCAAATGCTAGAAACTTATCTGATATTTCTAGTGCATTCTATGGATGCTATAATCTTAAAAAAGTAAATGATATTTATTTAAGTGCTCCAATTACAAGTATTTTGAATGCATTTACTCCTAATGGGAATTATATTATTGAAGAGTTCCCAAGTATTCCATACAACGTACAAGATAATTTTGACTTTGCTTTTTCATACGGAGATAATGGTCATTCTTCATTAAATAAAAATAATAGACTTCAGAGATTTGGAAATATTTATAGTAATGTAAACTCTTTAAATGGAACATTCAGTGGTGCATCTAATCTTTCAAGTATTGGAACTATAAGACTCGGAAATGTTACAAGTGACTTTGCACTCTGTGATACATTTAATAAATGTGATAGCCTTATAAACTCTCCAGCCATTTCTATAAGACAAGGAACTCCAAAAGCTGACAGACTATTTAAGAATTGTAAACACCTTGAAAATATAGTAAATATTCCAAGAGCTACTTCATACGATGAAGCATTTTACAATTGTTGGAATCTACACGGAAAAAAATTGGGTGCATATAAGAATGACTTTGGAACACGTCCAGGTGAAATTAAGTATACTCAATTTCCATATTTTGATGAAATAGAAGAAAGTGTTTTAAGGGATAGTAGCTTCAATGGAGTTTCTGTTGAGAATGCTTTTTCAGGAGATATGGGACTTGTAGAAATATCATTCCCAAGATATGCAAAACGTCCACAAGACATTTGTGATAGTCCTCTTCCTGTACAAATTGTAAAGGGACTGCCTGACTCCAAGTATACAAGTAGTTCTGATATTCAAACATTATTCAGTAGAACACTTCATAATTCAACAAAAGTTGTTGAATTTATTCCAAAGTCATATACTGATAATAATAATTGGTTTACTAATATTACTTCTCTTATATCTTGTGGTATCTATGAAGATTCAAACGTTACAAGTATGGAGAAAACATTTAAAGGATGTACTTCTCTTAAAAATACAAGAGTCTTCAGTCTTGATGAAATATGTAAAAAAATAGCAAATGAAGAAGGCGACATTGCGGATAAATATAAAGAAGAAAATGCTATAGATGGCGAATATGTAGAAATAGTTTTACCTCAAAATGTTACAAATATCGACTCAGCTTTTGAAGGATGTTCAAGTCTTAAAAAAGTAAATACAATTTATGAGAATGTTTCTACTGCAAAGTCTGCTTTTAAAGGATGCTCTTCTCTTGAAAAAATAGATAATATCAAAGCAGCAGGACCAAATACTAGACGAAACTATAATACTGAAAATGATTCACAGTTTCAGAACGCATTTTCAAATTGTGGAAGTTTAGAAGAAATAGGTCAAATCGGAAAACTAGACCAGCGTGCTCCTGACTTAGGTTGTTCGGGATTAAGTGCTCTTAAAAAAATTGGAATGATTTTTGGTAAAGATATTTCTAATGTTTTCAATTTCCCAACTTCAATGCCAAATAATTCTATTGGTTCAGTTACGCCTGATACACAAACAAGATATTCTGTTCCAGTAAATTATGAAGTTGAAGATATGTATGCAGCTTTTAGAAACTGTAAAGCTCTTCAAGTAGTAGACTTCTGTAAAGCAAAAGACGGAAATTCATTATATGAAGCTTTAAATAGTACAGAAAATAAAGGTGTTGTTGATGTTATAAGAAGTAACTCTATTCCATACCATGTAAAAAATCTTGACTACACATTTATGAATACAGGCATTTGGATAGATGAAAATAACTATGAAGACTTCTTTGAAAAAAATATAGAAATAGGGAAAGACTCAAGTGGAAAGCCGATAATAGAAAATTGGACATACCATCCAAGTGAAGAAGACACTAAAGAAGCATTAGTTTCTACATTTGAAGGTTGTAATAATGTTTATATTATGCCGACTTTACCAAACTATGATGAAGCAGAAATCCCACAATTAACAAGAACTTTTGCAAATTGTTCAAACCTTCATACGATAAGTTTAAATACTGGAGTTCGCTATGGAAAAGCATGGGGTAAAAAAGATTTAAATGAAGCAATACCTGACTCTATATTAAACTCTGGTACTTTTAATGGAAGCTCTAATATATCAAGATGTGAAATTGTTCCTGCAGGCGTAAACCTTGAAATTTATTCATTCAAAGGATGTAATAATTTAACAACAATTGGAACTCTATATCAAAATTGGGGATATTCTCTTTCTGCTGTAGACTATGATACTGAAGTTGAAACAGACGACTTAGTTACTGAAGAAGGTAGATATTACCAGCAGATTACTGGAATTGACGTTCAAACAAATACTATACGCAAGTCTTATCAATCTTATAATGAAGTAGATTTAGACTATTTTTATCAACAGGCTTGTCAGACTTATGGAGCTGATAATGTTCGAGTTATCTATCGACAAAGTCCTGTATGGCTCGATAATCATGTACACGCTATTGACGAAGGCTATATACCAGGAAAAGAAGGTTGGTATCAGGTAGGAATGATTGAACTTGAAATCACAACAGGAACTACAACTACTCCTATTTATCAAGCTCTCGGAGAATACCTTGAAGTTTTAAAAGACAGAGGCTTAATTAAAGAAACTCAAACTGTAATTACTACTACAGTAGCAAGTTTTATTTCTTCTTATTTTTCAGAAATTGGGCTTTATTTCCAAAATTTAAAGTATGTTGAAAAAATTGGAGCTCCAAACTCTTGTGGTATTTTAGCTACTGGAAAATTATTAAAAACAGATATAAATGGAACTTTAATTGAAGAAGAAAGCAATGTTATAGTAGGCCCTCAATATTTGGAGAGAGTGGGAACTGAGAATATAAATGAGTATATTACAACAAAAGATGTTTCAAATCTTTCACATGCTTTTGAAAATGCTCCAAAACTTAAACAAGTTGGCTCAATTCCAAGTACGGTTACTGCAATCCAAACTCCTTTTAAAGGCTGTAAAATGCTTGAAAGTATTGGAAATATTGAAGCCAACTCTGACGATTATGAATCTTTATGTCAAGGTGTTGAAAGTCTTTTAACAATCGGAAACTTAGGCTGTAGGAATGGAATTTCAAAAAATCTTGATAATGCATTTAACGGATGTAAAAATCTTACACACGTCGGAAAAATACAAAAAACATTTCACTCATTTACAGGAACATTTAGAGACTGCCAAAGCCTTCAACAAATAGATTTTCTTTCTTACAACTCTTTAGTTGAGGCTACAGGAAGTGGAGATGAGAACGGTGGAACTGGTTATGAAGTTGGAGGAGGCGTTGGCGTTGGAGTTTCACTTACTGAAAATCCTTATGGAGATATAATTGGAATGTTTGCAGGCGCTAGAGGCGGTATTAGAATTTATACAGATAACTTAACAGGAATGAGAGAGTTCTTTATAAACTGGGCGTCAACACTTAGAGATGTTTCAAATATGAAAACTGAAATATACTATCACACTGTAAGGCAGCCAATGCCGCATATGCATGTTGACCCAACTGGCCACGTTTGGACAAGCTATGAATATGAATGGGTACGAGTTCCTGTAGAAGTTAAGATACCAAATGAAGAAGAAATCCAAGCAGCTAAAGACTGGGCAAGAAGTATTCAATTTATTGATATAGAATCAGTATAGGACTAAATCATTATGGCAGAAATAACTGGTGAAGAGTTTATACAGGCTCAATACTACTCAAAAAATAATAATGTCAATAGCCTTAAATGGATTGATACTCATAGAAGTAATAAAATATCTATTGAATGGTGGCTTTCAAAATTATTATTTAAAAGTGATGTCACTAGAGTTATGTATGCCACAAAAGACATCGCTTTTCAGAAACGCATAAACCTTCTTGATAAAGGCAAGAATGCAGACGGAACTTTAAGAGCAGAGTCTTTAGATTTACCTTATGCTTGCTACTGGAATAGTGGAGACCCAGAGCCTGACGATAGAATGGCTGCTGTAAATGCTGGTCAGGCTGTCAAAGGAATTTATTACGAAGACGAAGATAGAACTATGAGGTCTACAGCCACAATGACAAAATATAAAGTGGTTTGTTTCTTCTCTCGTAGAGACGATGTCAGAGAAGCCTACCAGCTTTTAATGCAAGAACACGTTCCTTCTTATCCTATTCACCTCCAAAATACAGTTATGTGGAGACAGATACCAATTCTTCTCCCGACAAATATAACTATTGAAAGTGTAAGTACAGACCCCGATTATAAACAGACTGATTGGCTCACTAAACATCGTATTTTTATGATAGAGATTGAGTTGACAGTACGCTCATATAATCTCCTAATAAACAATGTCAATAAAGTTATTCAGCTCCCTATCAGATTTGGAAACTGGGAAGACACATTTGAAGAAGACGAAGACCACGTAGACTACTTCACTGAAGAAGTTATTTTGAAATGGCTTCCACAGAAGTTCAATGTCAACTTAAATACAGCTGAAGTAAAAGATAATGAAGAATATCAGAAAGCAAAATATAGATTCTTAAAAGAGTCTGAAATGGGTGAAGACGAAAAAATGCACTTCGACCCAATAATTCCTAATAGGTGGACAACTGATATTATTAAAGCTTACTTCGATGAAGACCCACCACAGATAGAATTAAATGATTATTTATTTATTGAAGAAAAGTCTACTCCAAAGTCGGCTCATATTGAATATCATTTAACTGGAGATGTTCAAGTTCAATTCAGTAAACTTGTTTTCTCTATTTCTACAAAAGATGATATTGAAGTTACAGACCCAAGTCAGACCGAAATAGATTTCCCAAATCTTCAGCCAAACTCAGAATATAAAATGTCAATCCGACTTTTTGATAATGACGGACATTTAAGTGTTCATTACTTGAGTTTTAAGACACCAAATAGTAAAGATAATAAAGCTCCACAGCCAGAAAAGATAAACTTCTTTAATGGACTAGTTGGGATGCATATTTAAATTGTTTTTAGTAGTTCGTCAAAAGAGTGATATTAACACTATCTATTTCTATTTGTTAAAGAACTCATTACAGCCAAAACTTGTGAAATGGAATTATTATCGAGTTTTCCATTTAATTGTCGACTTATTGCATTCACTAAGTTTTGATTTACTCTACTTGTATCTATCTGGTTTCCACTATTTCCAGTTACGTAATCACAAAGTGTTTTAAATTTTATTGGATTTTGGTTTAATGCATTTTTATTCTTAATAAGCCAATTCTTCATAAAAGCAGTTTCATTTTGAATAGCTTTTGGATTATTATTGAAATCTCCCTTTGCAATTGACTGAAGAATATTCTGATGTTTATTTAGAGAGTTTTGGTCAAACTGTTTTAGAACAGCGATAGAAGCTTTGGCGAAAGTTGAAGGGTCTTTTACATTATTTATAAGACTTTGAATATCAGTAGACTTGGATTTCTCTTTTTCTTTATTAGCAGCGTTATCAATAGCTTTTCCGATAGCTTTTCCAGCTGTCTTTAAAGTTCCACCAATAAGACCATTATTTTTAACATTATTTTTCCAAGTTTGAAGTCCTGTAGCTACACCTTCATCGAGTTTAGTTTCTTTTAATGTATTTTCAACTTTCTCCAAACCTTCATTTAAAGTCATTATTTTTCCTCTATCTCAATAACGCAGAATTCACCGTCGTGTGGGTTTATAATTTTATAATCAAAGTGGGCTCCTGTAGCATCTTGGTAGTCGTTTACAAGATTAGCAAATGCTTCAGATTTAATATCTCCACTTTTTTGAAGTCCTTCTTTGTCGTTGCTGTCAACTTCGTAGCCGTCATTTTCCATACCTTCAAGTTCTTCTTCGTCGGGAGAGCTGGAATTATCAATAATTTCGTCTACATAAAAATCAAGCATTCTTCCTTTAATTAAGTAGCCATCATATCCAGCGCCGAAGAATAAAGCATCTTTATCTCCATAGTCTCGAACAGCCCACTCACATAGAGCATTTATTTCTTTCTTATATTCAATGCCTTCTCTCATTCTATTTGTTTTTTTATTTTCAGCAGACTCACTATAGTCTTCTGACTCTTCATTGTCCCAACTATTCCACTCTTTGTCATTTTCAAACTGCTCATCATTCCAGTCTTGAGACTCCCACTCATTTGAAGTTTGAATAATCTCATTATAAAAATACTTACAGTCTCTTACAAAAGAAGGAGTGAATGAAATATAATCACTTGCATCAACTTCAGAAGCCAAGTCATAAGCGAAATCTTGCATATCAAAATCTTCGTCTTCTTCACCTTCTGAAAGAAGAAGAGTAGGCGCCTTTGTATCAAAAAGTTGGCGGACTTTTTCCTTATTCATTTGGAAAATTTCACTATCTGTATTGATGTCGTCAATTTTAAATCCCCACCAGCCGCCAGAGCGTCCACCAGCATATAAGTCAACTCCATAGTCTTCTTTAAAGGTTTCTGCCCAACCTTCAAAAAAGCTTTCAATATTGCCTTGAAGCATATCATAATATTGGCCTTCGTCTGCATCAAACTTTGAAGCTCTTCCATTAAGGTCATATTTTTGCCAGTCTCCAGCTCCTTTTCCTTTTACATTAAGAGCAAGAAGATGCGGTTCGTGGAAATATGTTCTAACGTCCCAAGGTCCGTCAAGTTGCTGTTCTGCTAATGTTTCAATTGTATCTTCGTCTATTCCGTCAGAAACGAGATAATCGTAGAACCAGTCATAAAAATCCTTGAAATATGATTCAAGTGTTGTATTTTCGTCTTCTTTAAGTTTCATATTAGTTATTCACCTTCTCATTTATTTGAGCTATATATGTAAAGATTGCTTGATTAGTCTGAGCTAATACATTTAATCTTTGTTTCAAATCATTATAATTTTGTACAATCATTTTGAATGATGTATCTCTTTGTTTCTCAGCAGCGAGACGACTATCATTTGTTTGAAGAAGCATCTGATTATCTTTCTTCATTTGGTCAATATTGATTGTGCCTGCTACTGAAGAGTCAAATACACCTGGGAGTTGGTATGAGTTATTCATTCCACTCTGTGACTGTGAATTAGCATATTTAGAAATAATATCGGCTGCATCCATATTCAAGTCAATAGACTGAACTACAGCTTGCTTATATAATTGAAGAGCTGACTTAAGATAGTCTATTTCAGCAATTGAGCCTTCTGTGGCAGCAATAATTTGTTTTTTAAGATTATTTATAAGAGAGACCGCATCAGTAGAAATTGAGTCCCAAGAAGCGCTCTCATTAAGAGGCTTATCTGATAGAGTAACTTTTTCAAACTTTTTATCTTTAAGAAAAATAGAAAGTTCAGCAGCTTTCTTTGCAACTTCGGGAGTTATGTCTTCCGGCCCGCAAGCACATCTGATAACAAACATATCTTTTCGGCCAAGAATATATCTAGCAATCTGTTCTTCTGTTCCATAATCTGCCCAAGTTGTATTCTTTACTATATACTCAGCAATATCACCACATAATTCTTTATTCATATTAAATTCCTATTAAATTAGTAGTAGAGTAAAGAATTCCACTCTGTATTATAAATAATAAAACTATTTTAAATAGAGGTATTTAAATGGACGAAGTTAAATTAGATAATCAGAATGTTACAACTCAACAGCTCCAAGAAGCTCAGGTTAAAGTTAACCAAGAGAATAATGGAAGAGTTGAAGGTGAAGGTGTAAAAAAGATAATTGAAACAAAGCCTGGTGAATTCCATACACTTCAGAGAATGCACGGTTAATCTTATACCATTGAGGTAAAAATGGTATACAATTCAATTCTACTTGATGTCTTCAACCTTTCTTATAGAAAACAAGGCATTTCACAAAATTCTACACCTATAGATATAGCGAATCACATGATAAGCTATATTGAAGGTGATATAAAAAGTCATTTAGCTACAGACGGAAATATTTATTTATTATACGACCCAATTCCTGAGTTATTTCATACAGATTTAAAGGTTTCTAAAAATTTTAGATTTACTACAGAGAGACAAGATATTTGTCCCAGTTATAAAGCATCTCGTGTGGGAAAGCCAGAAGTGATTGAGGCTGTTAAACTTCTGAAAAAATATTATATGTTCAGAGGCGAGAAAATAAAAACTTGTATTTCTAAGTTTCTTGAAGCAGACGACTTTGTAGAGGACATTCTTAAAAAAGAAAGTGGAAAAATTGCTTTAGTTTCTAATGATAAAGATTGGGCAAGGTACATTTCCGACTCTGTTGATATGATAAATAAGGACTTCAATAAGCCTTATTCAACAACAGAGTACTTTAAAGAATATGGAATGATGCCAACTATAGCATCAGTAACTTTTAGAAAAGCTATTTTTGGTGATGCATCAGACGAAATCAAGCCTATTTCTTCCATAAAGAAAATTAAGTTTTATTGTGACTTCGACCAAATATGTCACAATTTCCTAGTTGACATTTCCACTAAAAATATTCCACTGAAAGAACTTACAAATTATATCAGAAATACAAACTCTGGCGATATTGTAACAATGAAAGAAGCAAGAAGTCCTTTCCAAGAGTTTCTATATACTCTTTATGTAGCAGACCTTCCAATTCACTATGAAATACATCCAGTTGACTTACTTATGAATAATATCCGAGTTATCGAATCAAGATGTAAAGATGCTGATAAATATATTTCGTGGAAAAAAGAAGACGAAAAAGTAAATAAACTTCTTGATGTTACACTAGGACGTGTTGGAGTTAAGAAGAAGGTTTCCTTCGGAAAAATTAAAGTTTAAACAATTATGGGCTCTTAATTGAGCCCATTTTTTTTTAGTTTAAGAAATCTATTGGGTCATATAAAACTTCATTTCCCTTAATAGAGAGCGGCTTTATATTTCCACAAATCATATTATGCCAAGGGCCTTTTTCCAAGAGTCGAGCATTCTGAAACTGGCCCTCTATCAATGGA
>JAEEGL016208926.1_pt1 | contig 11704 bp, 8 predicted proteins | sample 9134231 | NCBI WGS metagenome assembly JAEEGL01 (sample SAMN16246548, study PRJNA631951) | gut metagenome | biome: gut microbiome; feature: rumen; material: fiber-attached | host: Bos | place: Iran: Karaj | collected 2018-10
CGTCGTCGAAAAGCGCTGCCCGGCGGGCGTCTGCAAGAACCTCATGCATTATGAGATTCAGCCCGACAAGTGCCGCGGCTGCACGCTCTGCGCGCGCAAGTGCCCCGCAGGTGCAATCACGGGCAAGGTCAAGGAACCGCACGTCATCGATCAGTCGAAGTGCATCAAGTGCGGCGCCTGCATGGAAGGCTGTAAGTTCTCGGCCATCATCAAGAAATAAGGAGGACGACCATGGATACAGTTCATATGAAAATCAACGGAATGGAGATCGAAGTTCCCGCAAATTCCACGATTCTGGAAGCGGCGGAGCTTGCCGGCATCCGTATTCCGACTCTTTGCTACATGAAGCAGATCAACGCGATCGGCGCATGCCGTATGTGCGTTGTCGAAGTCAAGGGCGCGCGCAGTAACCCCGTCGCCTGCCTGATGCAGGTTGCGGAGGGCATGGAAGTGCAGACGAATACGCCCGCGCTTCGCGCATCCCGCAAGATGACCCTCGAGCTGATGCTTTCGAACCACCGCATGGACTGCCTGAGCTGCGTGAGAAGCGGCAACTGCGAACTGCAGGCGCTCTCCCAGGAATACGGCTGCGATGCGCATAAGTTCGACGGCGCACCCACCGAGCCGGACATCGACGATTCCGCGATCCATCTCATTCGCGACAACTCCAAGTGCATCCTTTGCCGCCGCTGCGTAGCGGTCTGCAAATACAACCAGCACTGCAACGTCATCGGCGCGAACGAGCGCGGCTTCAAGACCCACATCGCGAGCGCGTTCGATCTGCCGCTGGCGACCACGTCCTGCGTCAACTGCGGTCAGTGCATCAGCGTCTGCCCGACCGGCGCGCTTACCGAGCGTGACGACACCGACAAGGTGTGGAAGGCGCTCTCCGATCCCGAACTGCATGTGGTCGTCGGTCCCGCACCGTCCGTCCGTGCACAGCTCGGCGAGGAATTCGGCATGCCGATCGGCACGAACGTCGAAGGCAAGATGATCGCTGCGCTCCGCCGTCTCGGCTTCGACAAGGTGTTCGACGTCGACAACGCGGCTGACGTCACGATCATGGAAGAGGGAACCGAGCTGATCGGTCGTCTCACAAAGGGCGGCAAGCTCCCGCTGATCACGAGCTGCAGCCCCGGCTGGATCAAGTTCTGCGAGCACTACTATCCGGAGTTCATTCCGAACCTCAGCTCCTGCAAATCGCCGCAGGGCATGTTCGGGGCACTCGTCAAGTCCTACTATGCCGAAAAGATGGGCATCGACCCGAAGAAGATCTTTGTCGTCTCCATCATGCCCTGCACCGCGAAGAAATTCGAGGTACAGCGTCCCGAGCTCGGCAAGGACGGCAGACCGGACGTCGACGTATCGCTCACCACGCGTGAACTTGCCCGCATGATCCGTCGTGCAGGCATCAAGTTCGAGGATCTTCCCGAAGAGGTCTGCGATCCGATGCTGGGCGTTGCGTCCGGCGCAGGTCACATCTTCGGCGCGACCGGCGGCGTTATGGAAGCTGCTCTGCGTACCGCATACGAAGTCGTCACCGGCAAGACACTGGAGAAGGTCGAGTTCCACGCGGTCCGCGGCACCGAAGCGATCAAGGAAGCGGAATACGACCTGAACGGCGTCAAGGTCCGCGTTGCGGTCACCAGCGGTCTCGAGAATGCTTCGAAGCTTCTTGACATGATCAAGAGCGGCGAGAAGCAGTACGAGTTCGTTGAAGTCATGGCGTGCCCCGGCGGCTGCGTCAACGGCGGCGGTCAGCCGATTCAGCCCGGCTACATCCGCAACTTTGTGGATCTTCGTGCACAGCGTGCAGCAGGCCTCTACGGTGAAGACGCGAACATGCCTCTCCGCAAGAGCCATGAGAACCCCGAAGTTCAGGAACTCTACCGTGACTATCTCGGTGAGCCGAACAGTCACAAGGCGCATGAGCTTCTGCATACGCACTACACAGAACGCGGCCTTTACAAATAATCAATTAACGAAACAGAGGGCGGGAGAGCGATCTCCCGCCTTTTGCTGCTTTTAATGCTTCGTGTAAATTCGTTGATTATTTTGCATCAGAAAAAAGGATTTTTTGGAGTTTTGGCGTATATAGTAATTGAATACACTTCGCGGAGGCAAAAATGGAGCAGGGATCGGTCCGAAAGATGCGGGAAGAATGGGAGAAAGAGATGCTTTCACCTTATGCAACGCTCGTCGTCAACACACGCGGACGTGAGGTCCCGATGGAGCTATGTCCCGTGCGCACCGAATTTGTTCGCGATCGGGACCGCATTCTGCACAGCAAGTCTTTTCGCAGACTGAAGCATAAGACACAGGTGTTTCTTGCGCCGAAAGGCGATCACTATCGCACGCGTCTGACCCATACGCTGGAGGTTACGCAGATCGCGCGTACGATTGCACGTGCTCTGCGATTGAACGAAGATCTTGCGGAAGCGATTGCTATGGGACACGACCTCGGACACACGCCGTTCGGTCATGCGGGTGAAGAAGTGCTGAACGAGCTTCTGCCAGGAGGATTCAAACACAATGTCCAGAGTCTTCGTGTCGTCGAAAAACTCGAATACGACGGCAAGGGACTGAACCTGACCTGGGAAGTACGCGACGGCATTGTGAACCATACGAGCAGCGGACATCCTGCGACAACGGAAGGGAAGGTCGTATCGCTTGCCGACCGGATTGCGTATATCAATCATGATATTGACGACGCAATGCGTGCAGGCGTACTGACGGAATCCGATCTTCCGAAATCATGTATCGAACTGTTCGGACCGACGCATTCCAAACGCATCAACAGTCTGATCATCAATGTGATTGAGAACAGCAAGGACAGTGCCGAGATTCGATTTTCGCCGGAATACGCGGAGGAATTCAAAGTTCTCAGGAAATTCATGTTTGAACGTGTTTACCTGAATCCTGTCGCCAAGAGCGAAGAGGGAAAGGCGAAAGGCGTTGTGCGAGCGCTGTATACCTATTATTTTGAGCATCCGGAGATCCTCGAAGAAGAGTATCAGAGGACACTCGAGATCGAAGGCAAGGAACGCGCGGTTGCGGATTTCATTGCAGGTATGAGCGATACCTATGCAATAGGAACATATGAGCATATTTTTGTTCCGAAAAGCTGGAGTTGACACATTTATTTACAGTTTAGAGAAAGGAGGCGTACGATGGCATTCCCGAGCGCATGGCTGGATGAACTGATGCACAAAAACGATATTGTGTCTGTGGTTTCGGATTATGTGGAACTGAAGCCGAAGGGAAGAAAGCTCTGGGCCTGCTGCCCGCTGCATGGAGAGAAAACGCCTTCCTTCTCCGTATCACCGGACAAGCAGTTATTCTATTGCTTTGGCTGCCACGCCGGCGGAACGGTGATTCAATTTGTCATGGACATCGAACGGCTGACTTTCTATGAAGCAGTACAGCAGTTGGCAAACAGAGCCGGTATGGAATTGCCGAATGAAATCAACGACCGGGAAATGCAACGACAGCGTGCGTATAAAAAACGCATCATCGAAGCAAACACCGAAGCAGCACGATACTACTGCAAATGCTTCCTGGATCCGAAAACCGGAAAAGACGCGCAGGCGTATGCCGCAAAGAGAGGCTTGAATTCGGACATCGTAACCAGATTCGGAATCGGGTATGCTCCGGATACGTGGGATTCAGCGCTGAAACTGCTGAAAGGGAAAGGGTATTCCGAAAAGGAACTCGTGGACGCAGGGCTGCTTGTACATAATACAGAAAGAAATACGGTGTACGATGCGTTTCGCGGCAGGCTGATTTTCCCGATCCTCGGTGTAAACGGACAGGTTCTTGGGTTTGGTGCACGTGTGATTGGTGACGAAAAACCCAAATATATCAATACAGGCGACACACCGGTCTACAATAAACGCAATAATCTTTACGGCTTGTATCTGCATAAGAACGAAAAACTCGACGATCTGATCATGGTCGAAGGGTATATGGACGTTATCGGTCTCTATAAAGCCGGCGTAAAAAATGCTGTTGCAAGCCTCGGAACCGCGTTGACACAACAACAGGCAAGGCTGTTGAAACGGTTTGTCGAAAAGGTATACATTGCATATGACGGCGACGCTGCAGGACAAAATGCAACGGTCCGCGGACTGGATATCCTGAAAAACGAAGGATTGGAAGTTCGCGTGATTTCCTTCCCGGACAATCTTGATCCGGATGAATATGTTCAGATTTACGGGAAAGAAGGATTTGACAGACTCAAAGAAAACGCGCTTTCGCTGAATGCGTTTAAACTGGAAGCAATGTCCCGCAGGTACGATCTGGATGATGAAAACGGGCGTGAGCGATATGCGAAAGAAGCGTGTGCATTTGTTGCAGGACTGCAACCGATCGAGCAGGAACGCTATTACAGACAGATTGCCAAGAAAACCGGATATGCTTTAGAAGCATTACAGGCGCAGGGACTCCGCAGCGGCGGGATTCATACGGGGGACAACAAAGTTCTGCTTCGCGGCGGATTCCGCAGAAGAATTGATACCGGCGATGATCCTCGCGATATCACGGAGCGCACATTGATCCTTGCCTGTCTGCATGACCGAAGAGCAATGGAAGCGGTCCGGCAAAACGACGCGGAAACTCTGTTTCGCAATGAAGTGTATCGAGCGATGTATCGGGCGATCCTTGAACAGGGAACGGAATTTGTGTTGGCAAAGTATATCGGCGAGCTACCGGAAAAGGAAGCGGAAACGGCATCGGCTTTGCTGCATGAAGAGGATTCGTTGGAGAATGCGTTTGAAACGGCAAACGATTGTATCAAACGCATGCAGAAGGAGAATGCTGCAGACAGGATTGCCGAACTGCAGGCAGAATTGAACAAACCGGATATCACAGCGGAGGAACGAAACGCTGTTTTAAAGGAAATAACCGAACGTATCAGGGCAAATAAATAAGGAGACGGGACATGGAAGAAACGAAAAAAACAAAGAAACAAAAGACGGTACAGGAAGAAGTGAAAGAGGAGCAGATCCCTGTATCCGAAAATGAGGACAAGCCTGTTGCTGCAAAACGTACAGCAAAATCCAGAAAGACGGCGCCGGAGACTGCCGGACAGCAAAGCGAGTCTTCTGCGGAAGAGGCGGCGGTAACCGAAAAGCCGAAAAAGACATCCAAGTCTAAGGCAAAAAAGACGACTACCGAGCTGAAGACGGAAAGCGCAGAAGAACCTGAAACAGTGACAAAGCCCGAAGAGACTGTGCCTGCAGTCACTGCGGAAGCAACGGAAGAACCAGCTGCCGAAGAACCGGTCGCTGCGGAAGAGACCGTCCAAGCTGTCGAACCGGAACAGGAACCGAAAACGCTGACGTCCGAGAAACCGAAAAAAGCGTCGAAGAGCAAGAAGAAAGCAGAAGTTCCGGAAGAAGAACCGGAAAATGATGATCCTGATCCTGAAGATGACGAGCCGAAGCCTGTCAACGCAGAGCAGCGTATTCGCGATCTTTTGGAGAGCGGTAAGCAGAAAGGGATTCTGACGTTCAACGAGGTCATGGACACGCTGAACGAAATCGGTGTCGACGCAGATCAGATGGACAAGATCTACGGCGAATTTGAAGAACTGAACATTGATATCGTTGAAGAGGTTGATGTTCCTGAGGACATCAACGAAGAAATTGCGCAGATCGAAACCGTCCTTGCATCGACCGAAGGCATCAACATTGACGATCCGGTTCGCATGTATCTGAAAGAGATCGGCAAAGTTCCGCTTCTCAATGCGGAGCAGGAAATCGAGATCGCGCAGCGTATGACCGAGGGAGACCTGGATGCGAAGCATCAGCTTGCGGAAGCAAACCTCCGACTGGTTGTTTCGATTGCTAAACGTTATGTCGGACGCGGCATGCTGTTCCTTGATCTTATCCAGGAGGGCAACCTCGGCTTGATCAAAGCGGTTGAAAAGTTCGATTACAGAAAAGGCTATAAGTTCTCGACCTATGCAACATGGTGGATCCGTCAGGCAATCACGCGTGCGATTGCAGATCAGGCGCGTACAATCCGCATTCCGGTCCATATGGTGGAAACGATTAATAAGCTGATCCGTGTCAACCGCCAGCTCGTTCAGGAATTGGGTCGTGATCCCCGTCCGGACGAGATTGCAAAGGAGATGGGCATTTCCGAAGACAAAGTCCGCGAGATTCTGAAGATCGCACAGGAGCCGGTTTCACTGGAAACACCGATCGGCGAAGAGGATGACTCTCATCTCGGCGATTTCATTCCGGATGATGATGCTCCGGCGCCTGCGGATGCCGTTGCTGTTACGCTTCTCAAAGAACAGCTGACAGAAGTTCTGAACACCCTCACACCGCGTGAAGCAAAAGTTCTGCGTCTCCGCTACGGCCTTGATGACGGCAAAGCGAGAACGCTCGAAGAGGTAGGGAAGGAGTTCAACGTCACGCGTGAACGTATTCGTCAGATCGAAGCAAAGGCGCTGAGAAAGCTCAAGCATCCTTCAAGAAGCAAGAAACTCAAGGATTTCCTGGAGTAACGATGAGAAACGCACCGGATCCCCGGTGCGTTTTTCTATACAAGAAACTTACACTTCGCAAGCGAGCAGGTTTCGATCGGTGTTTTCAGCCTGTTGTGGTTATCCGCGGACATCAGATCAAGCAGTAAACATCGGAATGAAAATGTCGCAAATTACAGCGGATAGACGGTAAAAGCATATACAATACCCGCGGTTTGATAATTGAAGCAGGAAATATGATGATTGCATAAGAAAAATATAGACGAACCGGACACAATGCGATATAATGTATCGCGAAATGTATCGTTTCGGAGGCAAACACCAATATGGAAAAGAACATTATTCTCACCGGCGACAGACCGACAGGAAGACTGCACCTCGGACATTATGTCGGCTCTTTGAAGCGCCGTGTGGAACTTCAGAACTCCGGTAAATTCGACGCGATCAACATTCTGATTGCAGACGATCAGGCGTTGACGGACAATGCAGACAATCCGGCAAAGATCCGCGACAACATTGTACAGGTCGCATTGGATTATCTTTCCGTGGGCATCGATCCGAACAAGTCTACGATTTGTATTCAGTCCGCTTTGCCGGCGCTGCATGCGCTGACTTTCTACTATATGAACCTCGTAACAACAGCAAGACTTTCCCGCAATCCTACCGTCAAAGCGGAGATCCAGATGCGCGGCTTTGCGGACGAAGGACTTCCAGCAGGGTTTTTCAGCTATCCGGTGTCGCAGGCAGCAGATATCACTGCGTTCAACGCAACGGTCGTTCCGGTCGGCGAGGATCAGCTGCCGATGATCGAACAGACGCGTGAGATTGTCGAAAAATTCAACCGTATTTACGGGGAAACGCTTGTTTTTCCGAAGGCAATGATTCCCGAGAACGAAACACAGCGTCGTCTCCCGGGCGTTGACGGCAAGGCGAAAATGTCGAAGTCGCTCGGCAACTGCATTTATCTGTCCGATGATGCAAAGACGGTTAAGAAGCAAGTCAACGGCAAGATGTTCACCGATCCGCAGCATCTTCGCATCGAAGACCCCGGGCATCTCGAAGGCAATGTTGTTTTCACCTATCTTGACGCATTCGCAACAGATGCTCACTTTGCAGAATTCCTGCCGGATTATGAAAATCTTGACGAGATGAAAGCGCACTATACACGCGGAGGCTTAGGCGACGGAACCTGCAAGAAGTTCCTTATCAATGTGCTGGAATCTGAACTTGCGCCGATCCGCGCCGAACGGGCAAAGTGGGAGGCGGACATTGATGCGGTCTATGATGTGCTGTATGAAGGCACCAAGAAAGCGGTTGAGATCACAAACGGGACGCTTGCACGTGTACGCGCGGCGATGCGAATCAACTATTTTGACGACAGAAAGATCGTCAAAGAATGGGAAGCGCTTCTGAAGGCATCCAAACAGTAATGAAAACAGCACTCTTGATCGGCGCAGGCGGGGGGATGGGCTCAGCCTGCGCCAGAATACTCTTAAAAAACGGATATCGTGTGTTGGGTATGGATCGCCCGGGCGCTTCAATGCCGGACGGCGTCGCGCCGATCGAGGCAGATCTCTGCGCATCCGATGCGATCACAGCAGCATACGAGATTGTAAAGAAACTGACGGATTCAATCGACGCGATCGTGTATATGGCAGGGATCTACGATGCAGACTCGCTTGTTGAAATCGATGAAGCGCGAATAAGACGTATCTTTGAGATCAACATGTTCGGCGCGTATCGCACGATCAAGGGCTTTCTGCCGCTGCTTTCCGAAAATGCGCGTGTTGTGCTTATCACAAGTGAGCTTGCCGATCTTGATCCTCTTCCGTTTACGGGATTGTACGGGATCACGAAAGGAACGCTTGACAGGTTTGCATTTTCGCTTGCTATGGAGCTGCAGCTCATAGGCATTTCTGTTTCGGTGATTCGACCCGGTGCAGTCGACACACCGCTTCTGGGAAGCTCGGTGAAAAGCATTGAAGCATTTACCGACAGAACGTCACATTATCCGGATGTTGCGGCTAAATTCCTTCGCGTAACGAAAGCGGTTGAGGCAAAAGCGGTTTCGCCGGATTGTGTTGCACGAAAAGTGCTCAGAGTGCTGTCTGTAAACCATCCGCGTTTTGCGTACAGCCTGAATCGAAATCCGCTGTTAAGGCTCTACGGAATACTTCCGAAACAATTGAAACTCTTTGCAATCCGAACATTTCTGAATAACAAAAACGGGAAGTAAATCTTCCCGTTTTCGTATTAGGAATTCTTTACTGTAATTCGATGGCGCCGTCGTCCTTAATGACGAGCGCACTCTCAAAGAATGCTTTAGCTGCGCGAACCATGTAGTCTGTGTCCTTGACGCCTCCGGTTTCAACTGCGGAATGCATCGCAAGCTGTGCAAGACCGATGTCGACTGTCTTCAGCGAAACACGTGTATTGCTGATGCTGCCGAGTGTACCGCCGCCTGCAATATCACTGCGATTTGCAAAGTGCTGTACCGGCACCTCTGCACGCGCGCAAATCTCGGCAAACAATGCCTCGGAGAGCGCATCGGTCGCGTAACGCTGGTTTGCATTGTGTTTGATCACGACACCGCCGTTCAGATGCGGCGCATTGCGCGTATCGGAAAGCTCCGGATGATTCGGATGCACGGCATGTCCGTTGTCGCAGGAAAGCATCAAAGAGGAAGGAAGCATCTCAGACAGCGAATGCCCGTAATGTGCCGCGACACGGGTCAGGACGTCATACAGGAACATGCTTGCAGCGCCTTGTTTCGTTTCGCTGCCGACCTCTTCGTTGTCAAACAACGCATAGACAGGAATTGCCTTCGTCTCACCGACTTCAAGCAGACCGGTGAGCGATGTATAGGCGCATTGCAAATCGTCAATTCTGGGAGCGCAGAAAAAGGCATTGTCTGCGCCGAAAACAGATCCGCGTGTACGATTGATGACATAAAGATCCATGGAAACAATCATTTCCGGATCAACGCCGAGCTGTTCGGCTACCATCTTCTTGACGGTACCGGGCTCTTTTGTATTCGAAAGCAGAGGCAGCGTATCTACAGCCTTGTTATACTTATACCCGTTGTTGATTTCACGGTTGAAATGGATGCATACATTCGGGATCAGACAAAGATCACGATCAAACAAAACGATACGCGTCTCGAAAGACGATCCGTTTTTCACAATCGCACGTCCTGCAAGGGATAAAGGACGGTCAAACCAGCTGGAAATGATCATTCCGCCGTATCCTTCGGTGTTGAGCTTCAGATATCGATCTGCTGCAACGATTTCCGAATCCGTTTTTAACTTGAAGCACGGAGAATCGCTGTGACTGGCAGCGATCATGAAGCCGGGCTGCGGTTTTTCCGGTACGGTAAACGCAATCAGCGAAGAACCGTTTCGTGTGATGTAATACTTGCCGCCGGGAACAAGATCCCATCTGTTTTGAAAGGACAGACGGACATACCCGTTTGCATCCAACATTTTTCCGGCTTCACAAACTGCGGCGAAGCAGACGGGGGAGCGCTCGATAAAATCCATCAGAGCATTGGTGCGATCGAGATCGGAATGATTCATGTTTTACCTCCTGTAAACTGTTTGATTTAGCGGCTTTTGCTGCAAAGCCGGATGTTTGTTTCGGTGCTTGCGAAGGAATACAATCTGCATCGGGATCCCTGTCAATAAAAACAGAACGGGCAGAGAGAGATCAAGCAGCATGTAAAGGTTTTCTTTTGCAGGATTGCTGCTGTCGGAAAGCGCTCTTCCGACCGTATAGATCGAAAAGCCGTGCTGTTCAATCTCCTGAGATAGGTACAGATCTTTTTCAATCTGTGAATCGGAAGCGCGGTTTGCTCTGGACATACAGACCATAAAGAAGATCAGATAAATCAATGCAAGAAGCAATCCGATATGCATTAGGATCAGAACTGATACACGAAGTTTTGTTCTCATTGCCGACCTCCTTTACGGATCCACAACGGCGAGAATGTCGCTGTGTGTCCTGTCGTTATGCCCGAAGACGGTATTGTCCCAAACCATGCTGGAGGAGCCGCCGCCGTCGAGATTATATGCCTTGATAAAAGAAAGCTGCTCACACAAAGCGGACAGGTCGGACAGCGTCATGCCGGGCGATTTTCCGTTGCCGTGACTTCTTCCTCTGTAGTCGATGATTTCACGCGTGCCGAGCACCACCAATAATGCATAATGTCCGGGTTCATAGTATCCGAGCGCGGTTCGCGGATTGATCTTGCTCAGCGTGGAGTTGAATTTCGTCATAGCGGTGCCGTCGTCGTTTAACAGCTTCGGACCGAAATAGAATGCCTGACGTGGATATCGGCTGAGAATCTCGTCATAATCGATGCGATCCTTGATGCAATCGTAAATCTGTATGGATCCGTCGTTGAACAAAACGCAAAGATCTCTCGAAAACTTTGTTTGCTTTGCGCCGTCTTTCGGGTAGAGTTGTGCCCCGTTGCGAATTACAATACCGTCTTCGATTTTGCCGGAATTGAAATTGTCTCCGTTGACGGCGACGATTGCATTGATATTTGCCGCATAAGTCTGCGTCTTCTTGTTATGCCTGTAGGAAACGCTGAAGTTTGTCGTAAAGCAATCTACGTCGCGCACATAAATATCGGCAAGCTGATACTCAAGCTTTCCTTTTTTGTAATGATATATCGTTACAGCTGCGTTTCTTCCGCGATACGAATAGATCAGCGATTTCTTTGTACCGTCTGACAATGTTTCAATCACATTGGATTGATCATAGGATTGAACTTCCGGAGTTTCCGAAAACTTGTCGGGGAATTTCTGATCCAAAGGAATCGGAACCTCGGTGGGCGCTGGCGTCGTTTGCATTTGCGGATCCGGAATCAGATTGATTTCGTCGCTGTCGGGATCGTCCGCAGTCTCTTCGGAAATCGACACAACAGGAACATCGGTTATGAAAGGCGTAGGTAAATCATGCACCTCGATGTAATTATGCTCGACGAGGCAGTTTGTGCAGGTGCTGAAATACAGCGTCATGGAGATTGCGGCAAACAAGACCAGATCACACAAAATGACAAAGAAAAACCTTGCTTTATGAAAAGAATGCTTTTTAAAAGCGCCGGTAATGATCAGAAAATCATATAGAAGGACGGAAAGAACAAACAGAATTACGATGACGATCGGCAGCCAAGGCAGATTGTGTCGAATGAAGCCGTGCGGATTA
>JAEEGL016492991.1_pt1 | contig 11704 bp, 11 predicted proteins | sample 9134231 | NCBI WGS metagenome assembly JAEEGL01 (sample SAMN16246548, study PRJNA631951) | gut metagenome | biome: gut microbiome; feature: rumen; material: fiber-attached | host: Bos | place: Iran: Karaj | collected 2018-10
AAGGCCCTCACCGAGACGAATGGCGACATCGAGGAGGCCATCAAGATACTCCGTACCAAAGGACAGGCCGTTCAGCTCAAGCGCGCCGACAAGGAGGCCAGGCAGGGCCTTGTCGCCACCGCCGGCTGCGAGAAGTGCGGTGCCTGGTCCCTCGTCGAGGTCAACTGCGAGACCGACTTCGTTGCCAAGACCGAAGGCTTCCAGGCCTTTGTCAAGAAGGCGGCCGAACTCGTCGTCGCCGGCGAGGACAACCTCGCCGAGGCCCTCAGGGACGACATTGGCGATCTCGTCGCCAAGACCGGCGAAAAGACGATCATCAGCCGCTCCGAGCGCTACACGCTCCAGGGGCTTGGCAGGATCCAGTCCTACATCCACATGGGCGGCAAGATCGGCGTTCTCGTCGAACTTGGCTGCGAGAAGGCCGAGACGGCCGACGCTCCCGCCTTCAACGAACTCGTCTTCGACGTCGCCCTGCAGATTGCCGGCGCCGCACCTCGCTGGCTGAAGCGCGACGAGGTTCCGCAGGAAGTCATCGACTCCGAGACGGAGCTCAACCGCAAGAAGCTGGAGGAGACCGAGCGTGAAAAGGGCGGAAAGCCCAAGCCCGCCGAAATCCTCCAGAAGATCGCCGCCGGACAGATCAACAAGTTCTTCGGCGAGACCTGTCTTGTCGAGCAGCAGTTCGTCAAGAACGAGCCCGGCGTAAAGAAGACGGTCCAGCAGGTCATCGACGAAGCCGCGAAGAAGCTCGGCGACAAGATCGTCGTCCGCCGCTACGCGCGCTTCCAGCTCGGCGCCTAGTGTCACGTGCATCAAATCCTTGGCAATAAGCCTTGCCAGCCACCGACATTCTTCGTCGTCGGCCCATCACGTTGGTCCATAACGCTCAAGGCTTCCTCCTCGTCTCTCAACGGCTGGCTTCGCATATTGCTCAAGACTAATCGCACGGGACACTAGGAGCATGGCCGGGGCGTCTTTCCGCGACGCGGAAACACCAGGATCGGGCGGGGCCGTTTCGCGCAGGCGGAACGGCCCCGCGCCGTTGGGCGGGTGGCTTGGCGGGGGGCTGACACCGAGTGCCGCTTTTCGCTATAATCGTATGCGACCATGAACGACGACCCAAAATTGAGCACGGAGCGGCGAAATCCCGCCACGACCCACATCGACCGGGCCGACACAGACGAGATGGTGCGGATGATGCAGGAGGCGAACCGACGCTCCGTCGATGCCGTCGGCGAGGCACTTGGCGCCATTGGCAAGGCGGTTGACGCCGCCACCGAAGCCCTGGCCCGCGGCGGGCGCATAATCTACGCGGGCGCCGGCACCTCGGGCCGCCTCGCGGTCCAGGATGCCGCTGAATGCCCGCCGACCTTCGGCGTCGATCCGGGAACGGTCGTCGCCCTCCTCGCCGGCGGGAGGGAGGCCGTCTTCCACGCCGTCGAGCAGGTCGAGGACTCCGCAGAGGCCGGACGCGCCGACATCGCCGCGCTCAATCCGTCGCCAGCGGATCTTGTCGTTGGCGTCTCCGCCTCGGGCAACGCGCCCTATGTCGCGGCGGCGCTGGCCTGCGCACGGGAAAGAGGATGCCGCACCGCCGCCATCGCCTCCAATCGGGAGTGCCGTCTGGCCGAGATCGCGGACATCTTCGTCTTCACGGACACCGGTCCCGAAGTCATCACGGGTTCCACACGCCTCAAGGCCGGCAACGCCCAGAAGATGGTTCTCAACATGATTTCGACATGCGCGATGGTCAAGACGGGCAAGGTCTACGAGAACCTCATGGTCAACCTGCGGCCGACGAACGCCAAGCTTCGCCGAAGGATGATAGGCATTGTCCGCGACATCGCCAACGCTGACGAGGAGGCCGCTCTCGCCGCTCTGGATGCAAACGGGTTCGTGATTCGCGATGCCATCGACGCCATTCGAAGGGATGCTTGGCCACAATAAACGCGGTCCCGGCGCGTTACTTGGCATAGGAAACCGCCCATGGAAGATGAAGCCGACGAAGATCTGTCGCTTGCTGCCGACTACCGCGAAAACGGCGATGCCGATGCAATCGACAAGCTGGTGGTGAAATACGGGAAGTCTTTGCTGGCCTATCTGAACGCAACCACGCGCAACCGGAGCGACGCCGAGGAAATCTTCCAGGACACCTGGCTCAAGGCCATGCGGAGGATTGAATCCTTCAAGGGAGGCTCCTTCAAGGCCTGGTTGACGACAATCGCGCGCAACTGCGTGATTGACCGGACGCGCCGGAAGAAGCCCGCCATGAGCCTCAACCAGGAAGTGGGCGAGGAGGGGGCGCAGGTCGTCGACCTCGTTGAGGACACGAAGACCCCGAAGCCCGAGGCAGGGCTGGTTTCCGAGGAGCGCGGCGCAAGGATACGCGAAGCGGTGGCCGCCCTTCCCGATGCCCAGCGGGAGGTCTTCCTCCTTCGCACCGAGCAGGAACTGAGTTTCGCGGAGATCGCGGCGATGCTGGCCATTCCGCTGAATACGGCGCTGGGGCGCATGCACTACGCCGTGACACGCCTGAGAAAGGAGTTGGCAGATCTATGAAGAAGCACGGGACGTTGGAACTGGGAGAAGACCGGTCTTTGGCGGAAGCCGTCAGGCAGGCCTTTGATGCCGGCGAAGTCCCTGCGCGCCTTTCCGCCGCGGTTCACGCCGCCGCCGGACGCGAATGGCTGGAACTCCGCCGCCGGCGGCGCCAACGCATGCATCGTTGGATCAGCGGCCTCACCTCGCTGGCCGCCGCGCTTGTGATCCTGACCTTTTCGGCCACACAGTATTTCGACGAACCAGCCCCAGGCGCGGAGGAGTTCCGCCACCTCGACCGGATCATGGACCTCGTCTCCCTGAGCTATCCCGACGAAGACCTCACGGACGACGAGCTTCTGGCGCTCGATCTCGCATCGGACGACGAGGTCACGCCCGACTTCGTCGCCGCGCGCATCTACCGCATGGCCGGCTTCGATGAAGACGATTGTCTGGCCGAACAGGGAGGGATATGAAGGCAGTCGTGCAACGTGTGCGCGAGGCGTCGGTGACGGTTGACGGAAACATCGTCTCCTCCATCGGCCAGGGCCTCCTCGTGCTTCTCGGCGTCGCGAACGGCGACAATGCGGAGAAGGTCGACTGGATGGTGCGCAAGATAGCCCAGCTCCGGATCTTCGAGGACGCGGGCGGGCACATGAACCGGTCTGTCGAGGATGTCGGCGGAAGCGTCATCGTCGTCTCCCAGTTCACGCTTCTGGCCGACTGCCGCAAGGGCAACAGGCCGAGTTTCATCGAGGCTGCTCCGCCCGAATACGCCGAACGGGTCTATCGGGAAGTCGTCGCGAAGCTGCGTTCACGTTTCGGCGGAGACCGTGTTGGCACGGGTGTTTTCCGCGCGCACATGGACGTGCGCCTCCTGAACGACGGGCCTGTCACCATCCAGCTTGATGTCTGATTTCCAAAAGGCCGGATTCTCCAAGCGATGGATTGCATGAGAAGGAATTTGGCGATGGCGCTGGCCGCAGTGCTTGTTGCTGCCGACACTGTCGCGGCACCGCTTCTGCGCATCGGGAGCGGCCCGCTCAACGCATCCGTTGGCAACGAACGCGACGCGGCACTTGACCGTGCCGTTTCCTGGCTTGTGGATGCCCAGTCGGCCGAGGGTTGCTGGGGCGCTTCAAACATCGTCGCCACAGCCGTTGCCGCCCTAGGCATCCGCGGTGACCGTGAAATCATGACCCCGTCCGAAGCGGCCGCCGTCGACAAGGCTGTCGCCTGGCTCCTCTCGCCCGCCTGCACGAACGAGCTTGCCGCGTGCGCCGCAACGAACGACCTCGCAGCCTGGACTGCCGTTCAGCGAGCCCGTGCCTGGCGCCATCTCGCCCTGACGGTTCTGCGTCCGGCTCCACATCCGGCGAGCGATGTCGTTGCCGGCGTGGCGCGTTGCATGCCAAATGTCCGTTCCGACGCATTCGACGTCCTGGCCTCGGCCGAGCTGGCCGAAAGTCTCGCCCGCCTTCTGGAGGGGCCGTTCACTGGAACACCCAGTCTGCCAGGCAAGGATCCGGCGGGAATCTTCATCGCTGCGACTTTCTCAGCGATTCCTCCAGCCAGGACGCTTCAGTCTCTCGTCGAGAAGCTTGCGTGCGTCTGGAACGAAGGGATGCCTGCCGTCTGGACTTCCGATCCAGAGGCGGGCTGGTGGCTTGCACGCGCCATCAACCGCGCCACCGGCGGCAATTTGTCGCTTCCAGCCGATGAGACGGGGCAAGTGCGCGATGTCAACTGGCGCGGGATCCTCGCGGGCAAGTGGATAAACTCCCAGCGCGTCGATTCGTCAGGCAATGGACACTGGGGCGGGGATGCTGAAAAGACCGCTTTCGCGATTCTCCTCCTTGGCGAGCTCTAGGGCTGCCGCAGTCCGGGGGCGGAGGCATGGGAAGGCTGCTCTCCCGTCATGACAACTGTCCGCCCCCCGGCGTGGCAGAGACCGGCGGACCGGCAGCGTCTCCGGCTGGTACGCTTGCACCGAATTGTGGGAGTCTGGTATGATTGAGCAGGCAGAAATGGACATGGGCAAAAAGGGGGTTGCACTGGTTGACGCGTTGGCGGCGCTTTGCATTGCGCTGCCTTCCCTTGCCTTGGCCAATCGTCCTCCAACAGCCGTGCCCGAAGGACTTCCGCCCTTGCACGGCGTGACGCATTTTCATCGCGGCGACTGGCGTGTCGATGGAGACTTCTTCTTGGTGGAGTTCGCTTTTTACGGGGCCGTTTTCGCCGCCTGCGGTGTCTGCGAACTGCTTGCACCCTTCGGCTGGATGGACATCGGTACCGTAAGTTCCCAGTTCGACCGTTTGCCTGCCGTCTCCACGGAAGGGGGAGGGGGGCTCTGGCCCCTTGGATTGGGGCTGGCCTTCCCGGACGCGCAATTTCCCGGCGAAGGGGCGGGCGTCGTGGGAATCGACATCGGATTGTTCACCGCCCGCCATGCCAATGTGTACGGCATGCAAGTCGGCGGCCTTGCCGCCCTTGTGACGGGCGACTGCGCCGGCATCGCGGTTGGCGGACTCTGCGCGGCTGCGGACAACATCTACGGGGTTCAAGTCGCCGGCCTGCTTGCGAGCAGCCGGTCGAACCTCCATGGCCTCCAAATCGCAGGCTACGCGAACGATGTTCCTGGATGCTGCACCGGGGTGCAGGCCGCGCTCGTGAACATGGCGGGCGCCATCGTCGGGGCGCAAATCGGATTCACGAACTACGCGCGCGAGGTCCACGGGTTGCAAATCGGCCTTTTGAATATGGCGGACAGTCTGGACGGATTGCAGTTGGGCCTCGTCAACTTCGTGCGTTTGAACGGTCTGTTCCCCGCCGCCCCCCTGATGAACGCGGGATTCTGAATGTCGCAGGCCAAATCTGCGCCAGGGCTTGCATCTGGCGAACTTTTTTTCAAAGATGCGCTATAATATCAACGAGGCACACATGAATAAACTAAGACTGGCATGCTCCGCGCTGATCGCCCTTGCCGCAGCGCACTCCGCGGCCGAAACGGCCGTAGGCGAATCCATCGAAATCCGCGCCCGCTCAGGAATTGAGAAAGGACTCAACTGGCTGCTTGCGCAGCAGCAGACGAACGGTGTCTGGTCGAGCGCCCAGAACCCGGCGCTTACCGCCATGCCCGCCTGGGCCCTTTCAGCCTCCGGCCGCGAGCAGGATTGGAAGGCCATCGAGAAAGCCGTCGCCTTTATCAAGGGCTGCGTCCAGCCCGATGGCGGCATCTATGTTGTCGTTCCCGGCCGCCGCGGCGGATCCTACGGCACCTACAACACGGCCATTTGCATGACGGCGCTCCACTACTGCGACAACGCGGGATCAACCCGTCTCCTCCAGAAAGCCCGCGAATATGTCTCCACGACGCAGCTGACGGGCCAGGAAGGCGGCAACAACGGTGGATTCGGCTATGAGGCTGCAAGCTCGCCGCGTGCCGGCGGCGCCGATCTCAACAACTCCGCCTGGGTCATGTCGGCCATGGCCCTTACACAGGATGTCGAGGAAAAGCGCCCTGTCGGCGAGAAACGTGTTGACATCGACTGGGAGGCGGCTCTCGGCTATGTCGACCGCATGCAAGTGAAGGCCGACGCCAAGGGCGCCGACCCGGATGATGCAGGTGGCTTTCTCTACCGACTGCCCGACAAAGGGCGAAGTGGCCCGCCTTCCACCATCCCCATGGCGGAGGGCAAGGCGCCTGCCGGAGGTCGCCCTTCCGGCGGCCCGCCCGTCGGCGCTGGCCGTCCCATGCTCCGCTCCTACGGCAGCATCACCTACTCCGGCCTTCTCTCCATGCTCTATGCCCGTGTCGGACGCGATGATCCCCGCATCGTCTCGGCCGTCGATTACGCCCGTCGCCACTGGACGCTGGACGAAAACCCCGGACAGGGCCAGCAGGGCATCTACTTCTACTACACGATCATGGCGCGCGCCCTCGCACTTCTGGACGTGAACGAACTCCCCCCCGTCGAAGAAGGCGGCGCTCCAATCGCCTGGCGCGACCAGCTCATCGACAAGGTCCTCTCGCTCCAGAAGTCCGATGGCAGTTGGGCGAACGAGAACAACCGTTGGTTCGAGAACGACTCCGTCCTTACCTCCTCGTATGCGATTCTTACCCTTGAGTATGCGCTTCGCATGTTCAAGTAAAGGCACGTGGGCATGGCGGCCTTTCTTGTCCCCGGCCATTTGCAGCGTCGGCCATGAGCAAGCTCGGCGTCTTCGCGCCATGTGATTTCCGGCGCAGGTCGCGCGACGGACTTCCAGGGCGACCGCGAAAACCGCCCTTCATGAAGGCTGGCCGCGTGATCGGACATGGTGCGGGACCGGGACGTGGGCGGGACAGGAATGTCAACCAAGGCCAACGCGTGTTCGTCGAGTGAGGTTGACGATTCGGGCGAAAGGCGCCGATGACAATCTGGCGTCCCGGCCGCAATGTCGTGACCAGTCTGCCTGTCCTGGTTCCGCCATGCTTCGTTCTCGTCGTTCAACACGGAAAAAGCGCGCTTCGCGACTCGTCCAGGCCTGACGAAACCAATCCCAGGCAACGAGGTCGGAAATCATCGGACGAGACACGAGGTGCGGCGGGCGGATAAGGCGGCTTGGCGCCGAAGCGGTTAGCCGAGGGGGCATGCGGTGTTTCTTCCCGTGGTTCAGCCGCGCGCGATGGCAAGGGCCCAGATGCGCCAGGCGCCGGCGGCCTTGAGGGTGGCGGCGATTTCGCCGAGAGTGGCGCCGGTCGTCATGACGTCGTCGACGATGAATACGGTGCGGGCGCGGATGGCCGACGGGTCGGAGACGGCGAAGGCGCCCTTGACGTTGGTTTTTCGCTCCGTGACGGAGAGGTGGGTCTGCGTCGTGGTGTTGCGGACGCGTTCGATGAGGCGCGAGAGGCAGGGGACGCCAAGGCGGCGGGCAAGAGCGCGCGCAAGGAGTTCGGACTGGTTGTAGCGGCGGGCGCGGAGTTTCGCGGGAGAGAGGGGGACGGGGAGTACAAGGTCGACGGCGTCGATGTCGAAGTGGGCGCGGGCGCAGCCTTCAAGGAGGTCGGCGAGGTCGTCGGCGAGCCAGACGCCCTGCTTGTACTTGAGGATGTGGATGAGGTCGCGTGCGGCGCTGTGGAAGGGGAGGGCGGTGCGGGCGCGGTCAAAGGCCGGGGGATTAAGGCGGCAGGCGTCGCAGAGGAAGTCGGCGCCGACGTCTCCTTCGGGGACGAGGCCGCAGCGGATGCAGTGGGGCGTCTCGGCCGTGTGGAGGGGGAGGGCGGAAAAGCAGTTCCAGCAGATGTGTCGGCCGGCGCGATCCGACAGTCTCGCGCACACAGGGCAGATGCGCGGGTAGAAGACGTCAAGCAGCTTGGACCAGGCCTTGTGCATCGCGGCTGGAGATTTTGCATGTCGGCAATCCGCAGGCGGCAATTGCGAACGGCGGAATGGAGTTTTTGGTGCCGGAATTTTTTCAAGCTTCCGTGCAAAATAGCGTACAGGATTCCGGGCTACAAGGAAAGAGAATATTTTCGCGCTTTGCCCCGAAAGCCAAGCCCTGGAGGGCTTGTATCCGCGAGGTCGGGCCGGGCGGGAGTCGGTCTGGATGGGAAAGTCGGGCGTGAGGGGCCTTCGGGAAGGTGTCGCGGGAGGACGTCGGCCTGATGGCGGCTTCGTGCGGCATGAAAGGACCGTGGCCGAAATCGATTTTGAGGACGCCGCGAAGTCGTACGCGATGCGTCCGCGGATTTCACATGCGTTCCGCCGCAGCAGACCGCGCGCGGGTGTCCTGTCCGATAAATTCCGACCTCGTTGCGCAGGCTTGGTTTCGTCAGGCGAGGACGAGTCGCGAAGCGCACTTTCCCGCATTGAACGGCGAGGACGAAGCCTGGCGGAAGCAGAACAGGCAAAAAGGCCGGGACTGTGCGGACGGGACACGAGTGTTCCGTGCGATTAGTCTTGAGCAATATGCGAAGCCAGCCGTTGAGAGACGAGGAGGAAGCCTTGAGCGTTGTGGGCCAACGTGATAGGCTGACGACGAAGGATGTCGGCGGCTGGCAAGGCCTATTGCCAAGGATTTGATGCACGGGACACTAGTCCTGGAGAATGTGGAGGACGGGGGAGGAGAGGAGGAGCGTGCCGGAGAAATCGGCTTCGATGCGGAAGGTGAGAAGCTTCGTTTCGGGCCCGATGCGCCGCTTCGCCTTTTTATCCATGATGCGTTTGGTTTCGGTCCACACGCCAGGCTTCTTGAGGGAGAGGGGAACGGAGAGAAGGATGGCTTCGTCGGGGAGGTTGCGGTTGGCGATGAGGGATAGAGTCGCCTTCCCCTGGAAATTCCCTTCGCGGCAGGCCTGGAGGAGGATCCGGGCGCGGCCTGCGGCAAGCCGATTGAGCTCCCAGTCGGCGGCTTCGAGGACGAAGCGTCGGCGGCGGGAATTGGAGATGCGGAGAACTGGATGTCCTGAAACAGGGCCGGCGGAAATCGAGACGGTCTGGTTCCGGGGTTCCTCGATGGTATAGCGCCATCCGGGGAGGACGTCCGGGGGGGAGCGTGTCGCGGCGGGGAAATCGCGAAGCAGGTTCCCGCATAGATCAAGGGAGATGAATGCCTGGCGCATCGGAAGGGGTTTCTCGGGGAAGGAGATGGCGTGTGAGCCGCCGCGAAGGGCAAGGGCGGTGGCGACGCCGGCTGCGGCCATGAAGGCGGTGATGGCGGCGGAGATGCCGAAAAGGAGACGGGAGTTCGTCTGGCGGAGGGTGCCGATGTAGCCGGAGACAACGATGTCGCGCGCCATGTCGGCATCGCGCGATGGCGGGGCGAAGCCGAGGGAATCGCGAACCGTCTCGCGCTGAGGAACCGGGTCGTGGCGGAGGAGGGGAATGGAGGATTCCTCAAGGCCGGCATTGGCGGCGGCGGTACGAACGGCGTCGTAGTCGAAGGCGACGCGACGGAAGGTGACGACGCCGGTCGCGTCGTCGAAGAGGCAGTAGGAGGCGCGCGGGTCGGCGTCGCGCGGGTCGCCGACGGAGCCGGCGTTGACGATGTAGCGCTTGCCCTCCTCGACCACGAAGTCCTGCGCGGGGATGAGGTGCGGGATGCCGCTTTCGCCAAGTACGAAGATCCCGGGGATGTGGGAGTGGCCGATGAAGACGAGCTGGGCGTCGGTGGCGCCCCAGGTGTCGAGGGCCTCCTGGGGGGAGAGGATGTAGTTGAAGGCCTGGGGTCGATCGAGGGATCCGTGTGCGCAGACAAATCCGGAACCTTCAAGGACAAGGGGCTGCTCGGCGAGGAAAGCCTTCGCCTTGGCGGGGACGCGGTCCGCAGTCCAGCGGATCATTGCTTGGGCGAGGTCGTTGAAGGTGGCGTCCGACATCTTGCCGGCGACGACGGCGTCGTGGTTGCCCATGACGAAGTGGTCGATGTGGCGGTAGACCGATTCAAGGACGATCTCGGGTTGCGGTCCGTATCCGACGACATCGCCGAGGCAGATGATCTTCCGCGCCTTCAGCGCGGAGAGATCCGCCAGCACCGCGTTCCAGGCGGGCAGATTGGAGTGGATGTCGGATACGATGGCGTAGCGCATGTCAGCCGCGTGTTTCGCGGACGGTGTAGACGGGCTTGTGCTGGGATTCGAAGTAGGTGCGCGTGTTGAGTTCCGCGTTGAGGCCCATGATGAAGAACTGGAGGGCGAAGCCGAGGAACATGAAGGGCGCAATCACCCAGAAGGGGCGCTTGACGAGAAGCGTGGCCCCCTCGCCGCCGAACCACGGGCCGCACCTGAAGAGCGAGGCGATCCATTCCGCGCCGACAACGCCGAGCATCAGCGCGCCGAAGAAAAGACACCAGCCGCCGATTTTGCCGAAGAGGTGCATGGGTTTGTTGCTGTACTTGAGCATGAAGCGCATCGTCATGCAGTCGAGGACCACGCGCGGAATCTTGGCCAGGCCGAAGAGCGCGCCGTATTTCGAAGTGCCGAACTCGCGCGCGTGGTGGTGTACCGGCATCTCGACGATTTTCGCGCCGACCCACTTGGCGTGGGCGACGACGAAACGGTGCATCTCGCCGTAAAGGTGGAACCCCTTCACGACCTCGCGGCGGTAGGCCTTGAGCGAGCAGCCGTTGTCGTGGATGGGAAGGCTGAGGTAGCTCTGGATGAAGTTGTTGAAGACCTGCGAGGGGAAGGTGCGGATTTTCGAGTCCTTGCGGTCCTTGCGCCAGCCGCTCACGACGTCGGCGTCCTCCTTCTCCATGAGTTCGAGCATGGCGGGGATGTCGGCCGGGTCGTTCTGGAGGTCGCCGTCCATCGTGACGATGACCTTGCCCTTCGCGTAGTCGAAGCCGGCGGCAAGGGCGGCGGTCTGGCCGAAGTTGCGGCGGAAGCGGACGAGCTTCAACCCCTTGTACTTCTTCTCCTGCTCGCAGAGAACCTTCCAGGTGTCGTCCTTCGAGCCGTCGTCGACGAGGATCACCTCGTAGGACTTGCCCATCCTGGATAGCACATCGTCGAGCGCCTTGCAAAGGGGCGGTACGGACTCCTCCTCGTTGTAGAGGGCGATGGCGACCGAAAGGTCAATAAGGTCTTTTGTGGTGTCGTTGTCGTTCATCGTGCAAATGATTATACGCCAAGACGACGAATAATTCAAAACAACTACCGCGGCAGCAAGGTGATTTCCTTCAGCAGGTTCTGCGCGTAGAGGGCGAAGCCGATGTCGTTGGGGTGGAGGCGGCGGTCGGAGAAGAACTCGGGAAGGTGCGGCACGAGGTTGTAGCCGGGGATGACAACGGCGCTGGGGATGTCCTTGCAGACGTCGCGGATGAGCCGGTCGATGCAGCGCACGTCCTCGCCGAAGACCGAGTCCGAAGGCGGGTCGGCGCGCCAAAGCGGCGTGACCGCGAGGATGCGGGCGGCGGGGTAGTTGGCGGCTAGGCGTTCGTAGAAGGCCTCGGTGCGGGCGCGCACATCCTCCGCCGGGCCGTGTCGCCAGTCGTTTGTGCCGTAGGCCACGAGGACGATGTCAGGCTGGAAGGTGTCAGGCTCGTTGAGTAGCGCGGGGAAGAATCGGTCGCCGCCGATGGCTTTGTTCACGTTGTCGGCGCCGAGAAGGCGGGCGATGGCCTCGGCGTAGGCGAGGGAGGGGTACTGCGCGTCGTAGCCCTGCGTGATCGAGTCGCCGAA
>JAEEGL017464810.1_pt1 | contig 11704 bp, 10 predicted proteins | sample 9134231 | NCBI WGS metagenome assembly JAEEGL01 (sample SAMN16246548, study PRJNA631951) | gut metagenome | biome: gut microbiome; feature: rumen; material: fiber-attached | host: Bos | place: Iran: Karaj | collected 2018-10
CGGCAAGTACGGCTCAACCGGCCGCCGCGAAATCGGCCACGGCGCTCTTGCAGAGCGCTCAGTTGCCGGCGCGATGCCGAAGGACTACCCCTACACGGTTCGTGTCACTTCAGAGATTCTCGGCTCGAACGGCTCGTCGTCCATGGCGACCGTCTGCGGCTCGACTCTGGCGTTGATGGACGCAGGCGTCCCGATGTCCGACGGCGTCGTCGGCATCTCCGTCGGCCTTGTAACAGGCACTGACAGACGTGAATTCCTGACCGACATCCTCGGCTCGGAAGACCACTACGGCGACATGGATTTCAAGGTCGCTGGCACCACGAAGGGCATCACTGGCTTCCAGCTGGACCTCAAGATAGCGGGACTCGACATCGAGGGCATGTACCAGGCGATGCTCCGCAACAAGGCCGCCCGCGAGAAGATCCGCGCCATCATGAAGGAGTGCATCGCGGAGCCGCGCAAGCAGCTCAGTCCGTATGCTCCTCAGATGGAGAGCATGAAGATCAATCCAGAGAAGATCGGCGCCCTCATTGGTCCTGGCGGCAAGAACATAAAGGGCATCGTCGATGCCACTGGCGCGCAGATCGACGTCACAGACGACGGCACCGTCAAGATTTTCGCCGCTGGCAAGGACGCGATGGACAAGGCGAAATACATGGTCGAGAGCTACACAGGCGAAGTCGAGATCGGCAAGATCTACCGCGGCGTCGTGAAGACCATAAAGGATTTCGGCGCGTTCGTCGAGATAATGCCCGGCCAGGAGGGCATGGTCCACATCTCCGAACTGGCGGACTACCGCGTGAAGAGCGTCGATGAGATCTGCAAGGTCGGCGAAGAGATCACCGTGAAGGTCATCGACATCGACGACCGCGGACGCGTCAGGCTCAGCCGCAAGGCGGCCATGGCGGAGGCGTAGGCTTTACACTGTATATATAATAAGGCATATGATAATGGCCGCCGAACACAAGCCGGCGGTCTCCAAAAAAGGAGCAAGAAAAATGAAAGAGAACATCCATCCGAAGTACCAGAAGTGCATCGTCACATGCGCGTGCGGCAACCAGTTCGAGGTTGAGTCAACCACCGCGAAAGTGTCGGTCGGCATCTGCTCGAAGTGCCATCCGTTCTACACAGGCAAGCAGAAACTCGTCGATACAGAGGGACGCGTCGACGCATTCCGCCGCCGTTACGCAAAGGTCAAGAAAGGCTGATTTCGACAACGGCCTACATTCTGGCGGATTCGGCTGAGTGCATGAATCCGCCTTTTTTATATTTCTTTTCCAAACACTGACGTCTAAAAATGGACCCACTTGAGTCATATATAAGCAATTCAGCGATGAGGGCGGACGAACTGGAGCGCGCCATCTCAAACTACGATTTCAAAAGCGGAAATCAGAGCGCATACCAGCAGTTGAACTCCGAGTACAGGAAACTCAAGCGCGTCCTTGACGCATGGAAGGAACTCACTAAGGCGAAGGACGATCTCGCTGGCAACGAAGAGCTTCTGAAAGAGACCGACGACGAAGAGTTCAAGGAGGTCATAAAGGCGGATCTGGAGTCTCTTAAGACGAAGATCCATGCTTTGGAGAGCGAAGTGAAGGGGCTCATTCTGCCAACCCATCCAAACGAGGGCAAGAACGTCATCATGGAAATACGTCCCGCCGCAGGCGGCGACGAGGCGGCGCTGTTTGCCGCCGAACTCTACAGGATGTACATGAAGTACGCCGAAAGGCAGGGTTGGCGCACAGAGACGATGGAATACAGCGACACCGATCTGGGCGGGCTCAAGAGCGCGTCGTTCACGGTGAAGGGCGACGGCGCATGGACGAACCTGCGCTTCGAGAGCGGCGTCCACCGAGTGCAGCGCGTCCCCGTGACGGAGACGCAGGGGCGCGTGCATACATCGACTGTGACGGTGGCGGTCCTCGCGGAGGCGGCTCCTGTCGATTTTGAACTGAATCCAGAGGAACTGCGCATAGACGTCTTCCGCGCGTCAGGCCATGGCGGCCAGTGCGTGAACACCACCGACTCCGCCGTCCGTGTCACACACATTCCGACTGGCATGTTCGTCGCCAGCCAGCAGGAGAAGTCGCAGCACCGCAACAAGGAGATTGCGATGACGATCCTGCGCTCACGCCTGCTTGCCATCAAGCAGCACGAGGAGGACATGAAGAACGCGGGCGAGCGCCGCTCGCAGGTCGGAACAGGCGACCGCAGCGAGAAGATCCGCACCTACAACTTCCCGCAGAACCGCGTGACGGACCACAGGTTTGAGATTACGCTCTACGACCTCACAAGCGTCATGGAAGGCGCCCTGGAGGAGCTTCTTGACCAGATCCGCACCCTTGACGCAGAGCAGCGCTTCAACGAGATGCTGACAGCGCAATAGACCTCTGCCCTCATTATCGGAAATCAATAATAAATCGCTTATTTCCAGTTGTCATTGTTGTTAATCTGTGGTAAATTACCATCAGAGTATTTTCAATCAATTGCCGCCAACAATGACCAAGCTGGACAAAATAGCCTTTATAATGCCCCGAGGCGCAGTCTATCGCTACAAGACAGGCGCGTTTGGGAGACTGATTCGCTATGCGCCGCTGACCCTGCCAGCGCTGGTCTCCCTGATTCCGAAGGAGATGAACATCCAGTGCGAGGTGTATGATGAAGGCATAGAAGTGATCGACGCGACGAAAATCGACGCCGATCTGATCTGCATCTCATCAATCACAGGGGCCTCTCCCCGAGCCTACCGCTATGCGGACTACTTTCGTTCGCGCGGCAAGCCAGTCGTGATGGGCGGCGTCCACGCCACTTTGTGCCCCGACGAAGTCGCGCAGCACGTTGACAGCGTGCAGGTCGGCCTTGGCATCGAGATATTCCCGCAGATGCTGCGCGACTTCAGGGACGGCAGGATGCAGCCCATCTACAGGGCGCGGCAGGATCTGTGCTATGCAAAATTCCCGTTGCCGAAGCGGGAAATCTACTCGTCGAAGAAGATGCGCTTCATCACCGTCAACAGCGTGCAGGCGACATACGGATGCCGCAACAAGTGCGCCTTCTGCTGCACGCCATACAGTTCGCCTGGGTACTACCACCGCCCGATTGAGGACGTCGTGGATGAAATCAGGAAGATTCCAAGCAGGAATTTCGTGTTTGTGGACCCAAGCCCCATCGAGGACGGCTACGCGAAGGAGCTTTTCAAAGCGATGATACCACTGAAAAAGCACTGGGCCAGCCCCATGACCATACGCATCGGAGAAGACATTGAGCTTCTCGAAATCGCCGTCAAGGCTGGACTGAAGGGAGTCCTCGTGGGCTTTGAAACAGTCTCGCAGCAGACCCTCAACAGCATCAGAAAGGGCTTCAACTCCGCAAACAGATTCTACAATGCGGTCAAGATGCTCCATGACCACGATGTCGCCATCATGGGATGCTTCGTCTTCGGCCTTGACAGCGACGACAAGGACTGCTTCAGGCGCACGCTGGAATTCGTCTATGAGGCGAATATCGACATACCGCGATTCACAGTGAACACCGCATATCCAGGGACGGGGCACTACGACGAGATGGTGCGTCAGAACCGCATCATCGAGAAGGACTGGTCGATGTACGACTGCCAGCACGTCATCCTGAAGCCTGCCCAGATGAGCGTCGATGAGCTGCAAGAGGGCCATCTGTGGGCATGGAAGGAGGCCTACCGCCTCCGCTGCGCCGTCAAGCGCCTTGCCTGCTCGCGCTCCTTCCTGACCTACAGCGTCACCAGCAACATCGCCTACAGGATGTACGCCAACAACCTGCCGCGATTCACACGCGACGTCATGTGCGACTATTCAGACATTGGAGCCCCCGTAAAATGATCGTCACATTCATAATGGCCGCGATGAACCACGCGAAGAACTACATCCGCACATGGCAGATGGAGCCTATCGGCATAGCGCAGTTGGCCGCGCTCACCCCAAAGGATGTCACGGTTCGCTTCTACGACGACCGCGTGGAGGAGATTCCCTACGACGAGCCGACGGACCTTGTCGCCATCAGCATGGAGACCTATTCCGCGCAGCGTGCGTATGACATCATCGACGAGTACCACAGGCATGGGCGCAAAGTTGTGGCGGGCGGCTTCCACCCCACGCTCGTGCCAGACGAGGCGTCGGAGCACGCGGATGCCATCATCATCGGGAACGGGGAGCTTGTCTGGCCGAAAGTCATCGAGGACGCCAGGCAGGGAGCGCTTCAGCGCGTCTATCACGATGAACGCAGGCCCGACCTGAAGGGCATCTTCCCTGACCGCAGCCTTTTCGATGGGAAGGGATACATGCCGATAACCCTCATTGAATCGGCCAGGGGATGCCCCTACAACTGCCGTTTCTGCTCCATCGCGGCCTTCCACAAATGCGTCTGCAACTACAGGCCCGTGGAGGATGTCATACGGGAGGTGAAGGAGTCGAAAAACAGGGCTATCTTCTTCATAGACGACAACATCGGCTCCAACAAGGAGCGCGCCAAGCGCCTCTTCACGGAACTCATCCCACTGGGGATCAAGTGGTTCAGCCAAATCTCCACATCGTTCCTTGAGGACGAGGAGATGGTTTCGCTCATGCGCAGGAGCGGCTGCCTCGGCGTCCTCATCGGATTTGAGAGTTTCAATCCAAAGAACCTTGAGCAGATGAACAAGAAGTGGAACATAGGAATCGACCGCTACGAAAAGGTGCTGACGAGGCTGACGCGGAACCACATCTTTGTGTATGGCACATTCATATTCGGATATGACGAGGACGACGAGGAGACATTCGAGCGCACTCTGGAGTTCGCCATCCGCAACAATCTGATTCTCGCCGCATTCAACCACCTCATGCCCTTCCCTGGAACGCCTCTCTACGAAGAGATGAAGCCGCGGCTGAGATACGACAAATGGTGGCTCGGCAACCAATGCCGTTTCGCGGAGGTCGTCTTCAATCCCGCGAAGCTGACAGCGGAACGGCTCGGGGAGCTTTGCTACCTCTACAAGAAGAAGTTCTACTCATGGCCAAACCTTCTTCGGCGGGCCTGGGGGCTCAAGGGATGCCTTCTCGCCAACTGGTCGCTGATGTGGGATTTCTTCAAATACAACAGAATCTGCAACAGGGAAACAACGCAGCGCAGGGGGTTCGCCATTGGAAACGATTGATTTCAGACTGGCCACCCAGGCGGACAATGACGGGATCCTGCGCCTGATGCACTCGATCGTCATGCCAGGCGACATTGAGCTAATCTACATGAAAAGCCCTGATTTCTTCAAGGCAGTGGAGACGCAGGGATTCATGCGGCAGGTCCTTGTGGCATGCAGGGAGGACGGCGAAATCGTCGCCACTGGCGTCAGGGCACTCAGGCGTGCGACCGTCAACGGGCAGGCGCAGACAATCGGATACCTCGGCGAACTGCGCATAAGCCCCGAGGCACGGCACGCGCGCGTGCTCTTCAACGGATACAAGGCGATGAAGGCATTGATGACGGACGGGCAGGCGTTGCTGCACATAACCACCATCGTCGAGGGCAACCGCAACGCCAAGGCGGCGCTGACATGGAAAAACAGGCACTCCTCCATTCCAAACTACGTTGACATGGGACTCCTGAGGAGTTATTTCATCTTCCCTTTCCTCTGGAAGCGCATGAACCGCCGTTTCGAGATATCGCACGGAAGCATGGAAAGCCTTGACGCCATAGTGGAGTTCATCGCAGCAAAGGCCGCCCAGCGGCAATTCTATCCTCTCTATTCACGGGAGGATTTCCTCAGCCTTCGGGATTTCCGCATAGAGGACTTCCATGTCGCGAAGGAGAATGGCAGAACCGTCGGAGTGGCGGCCCTGTGGAACCAGACGGGATTCAAGCAGATTCTCGTCAACAAATACAATGGCAAGATGCGGCTGCTGAAGAGGCTCTTCAGCCATTTCCTGCCTGGCGAGGGAGAGGTCATCGCGAACGCCTGCGTATCGTTCATAGCCATACAGGACGACAGGGCGGAGGTTCTCCAGGCAATCCTCTCCCACATCTACAACGATGTGCGCAGGACGAATGTCCGCTATTTCATGCTGTGCATGCATGAATCTGACCCACTGAACGATGCAGTGCGCCACTTTCCAAGGCTAACATACAGAAGCCGCCTGTACATCGCGGACTATGAGGATGAAGAGAGCATCCGGGCACGCATCGACGGCAGGATACCATACGTGGAGGTCGCGGCCCTATGAACAGGCTCACAAGCCAGATAATCACAGTGGACGACGCCTCGGAGGAGATTGTCCTCCGCATGGCTGAACTCATGTCCCTAACCTACGGCGGCACCAGCATCGAAAAGGTGCGGCGCGACCTTGCGGAAAAACAGTACATCCTGCTGCTGCATGGAGAGAACGGCAAACTGGAAGGCTTCTCCACTATCCAGCTGTTCGACAGCACATTCCGCGGGCGGCCTGTGAAAATCGTCTATTCAGGGGACACCGTTATCCATGAGGAGTCGCGCGGGCAGACTGTGCTGATGCACGACTGGTGGCAGTTCACCTGCGCCGTCCAGCGGCAATCCAGCGGAACGGATGTCTATTGGATGCTGATATCCAAGGGGTGGCGCACCTACAAACTGATTCCCCTTTTCTACAGGGAATACTATCCAAGGCCCGACATGGAGACGCCAGAGGATTTCCAGCAATTCATGGACGAACTTGGCAACCGCAAGTTCCCTGGCGAATACCGCAACGGCCTGATAATCCCCGCCGAGGCGGATTTCCTCAAAAACGCGGAGAACGACATTCCAGACCGCCGCAGGAGCGACCCTGATGTCCAGTTCTTCGTGAAGAAGAATCCAGGCTTCGGCAGAGGGGACGAACTTCTCTGCATAACAAGGCTTGCACCAGACAACTTGACAAAGACTGGCAGGAGAGTCCTGAATGACGAACTGGATTGACACGGCAAGGCTCACTGTTTGCAATCTGGCATGGCTGGCCTCCTGCCTGCCGGATTATGCCGCCTTCCACGCCAGCCGCAATGCCGTCGCCTCCGTCCAGAATCGCAAGCTGCTCTCACTGCTGCGCGACAACGCCTGCACCGACTTCGGCAGGCGATGGCGTTTCGGTGAAATCCGCAATTACGGGCAATGGGCCAAGGCGATTCCCGTGCAGGAGTATGAGGACTTCGAACCGTACATCGCCAAAATCAAGGATGGAGGGCAGAATGTCCTGACGCGCGAGAAGGTCCTGCTTCTTGAACCGACCTCAGGCTCCACTGGCTCCTCCAAACTGATTCCATACACACAAGGCCTCAAGCGGGAGTTCCAGAAGGGCATCTCGACATGGATCGCGGACATATTCCTAGGGATGCCGTCGCTGCTCACAGGGCGGTCATACTGGTCCATCTCGCCGCCATGCAAGAGGGATTTCGGAGATTCCGCCGTAGAAATCGGATTTGACGAAGATTCGCAGTATCTTGGACGCGTCGCGCAGTCGCTGACGAGGCGCATCATGGCGGTCCCGCCTGATTTCGCGCACACAAAGGAGTTCCTCTCCTCCTGCCAGCGCCTCTCCTTCCTTTCAGTCTGGTCCCCAACATTTCTGGAGAGCATCTTCAAGGAGGATTTCCAATGCACGCACGCCATGCGCTCCGTGAGATTCATCAGCGCCTGGGGAGACGGCGCGTCTGAGCAGTTCACTCCGCTCGTCGGACGTTATTTCCCGCAGGCGCTCTTCCAGCCCAAGGGACTCCTTTCCACAGAGTGCTTCGCGTCCTTCCCGCTCTTCGCAACTGGCCACAAGGCCGCGCTCGCATACCAATCGCACTTCTTCGAGTTCATTGACGGGCACGGCGCCGTCCAGCCTGTGCAGAGAATAGAAACAGGCGGGACATACACACTGGTCGTAAGCACCTCAGGCGGACTCTACCGATACAACACCCACGACTTGGTCAAAGTCGTCGGTTTCCACCACGCAATCCCACTCGTGAAGTTCTGCGGCAGGGACAACCATGTCTCAGACCTATTCGGCGAAAAGCTGAACGAGACATTTGTCGCGAATGTCTGCCGACGCCTCTTCAGCGAATGCCGCATATCCCCCTCCTTCCATCTGATGACCTTCGACGGCGACCATTACACATTGCTGGTGGAATGCCCTGCGGCCGACTGCGACGCAATGTCGCAAGCGCTTGAATGCGAACTGAGAAAAAACTACCACTACGACAACTGCATCCAACTTGGGCAGCTGCGTCCCGCCAAATGCATCCAGTGTCCCGACGGCGCTTCCAGATACATCGCATTCCGCCAGGCCAGGGGCATCAGGCTCGGCGACATCAAATTCAGGGAAATCGACACATCATTCAACATGGAGTACACGAAATGACTGAAAAAATGACGACAAGCCAAGTGCTGAAGATGATTCTCTGCAACTATTTTCCCTTCTTCCATGTGCTCCTCTGCATCCTCGCCCCGATCTTCGCTCCTGGCATTCCATGGAAAATCGCCTCGTTCCTCTTCTTCCTGTATCTGTTTCCGCTGCTTTGCACACGAATCGCGCTGCTCATCCACCCGCTCCGCAGCAGTCACATAAGACTATTCTCGCCAGATTACTACGTATGGTGGTTCACTTTCTGCACGCAGGTGGTCTATCTACGCTTTCCAGCCCTTGAGGAGGCACTGCGATGCGTCCCCGCGCTATACAGTCTCTGGCTCAGGCTCTGGGGAAGCAAAATCGGCAAGCTTGTCTATTGGTCGGCGGGGACGGTGGTTCTGGAACGGCAGTTCGTCAACATCGGCGACCATGTCTGCTTCGGGGCGGGCTGCCGCCTGAACGCGCATGTCCAGGTGGAGGACGAATTGCTGCTGGCCCCTGTCGTCGTGGAGGAGAACGTCATAGTCGGCGGCTATTCGCTGCTCACCGCAGGCACCGTCCTCAAGGCCAACCAATCGACAAGAGGCTTCCTGATTTCACCGCCGTTCAGCGTGTGGCAGGACAACAGGCGGATATCCAAATGATCATAGACATGCACGCGCATCTGATGTCCGCCGCATTCGTTCCAGGCAGGCGGTTCAACCTGTGGAATCACATCCTGTGGCGCAAACTCGGCATCTCGTCAAGCAAGGATTATCTGCTGAAACTGGTGGCCGACCTTGACGAGAGCCCTGTAGAAAAGGCCGTCCTGTGCGCGGTGGAGAATTCAGATGTGGCCGCAGGCAATGAGGAGGTCCGCGAGGCATGCCGACAGGACGGGCGCTTCCTGTATGGCGTCAACCTTAATCCGCTGTCACACAGCATCCAGGAGGAGGTGGAGAAGGCGGTCAAGGACGGTGCCGTGCTGGCAAAGCTGCTTCCCTCATGGCAGGGGATCGACCTGTCGTCACAAGAAGCCATGCCGTTCTGGCAGGCGGTCGCGGAGCGAAGGCTTCCCGTGCTCGTCCACACTGGGCCAGAGCACACTTTCCGCGGCGACAACAGGCTCAACAACCCGATGCTGCTTGAACCTGCCGCCGAATTGGGCGCCACGCTGATCTGCGCACACTGCGGCTGCAGCATGATGCTCCATGAACGCAACTATTTCCGCGAGTGGACGGAGCTTGCACGGCGGCATCCAAACGTCTATGGCGACGTCAGCGGCTTTTCAGGCTGCGTCAGGCACTACTGGCTTGGCAGGATTCTGGCGGATGACACGCTGAAAGGCAGGCTCCTGTTTGGGACGGACTATCCGTCATTCCCATACGTCCTTCGGAGAAACCATCCGAATCTCTACAGGGGATGGATGGATTTCTATGCGTCAAAAGGCCTTGGAAGCGATTTCTTCCACAGGGCAGAGGAGGTCTTGAATGTCAAATAACCGTGAGCCGATGGAACTGCAATGGACGCTCCGCACGGCGCCACACGCCGTGCTGGACATTCTGCGCGGCTGCAACGTCAAGTGCCGCGCATGCTACAACAGCACCGCAAAACTCTCATGCCGCTCCTTTGAGCAGGTCAAGGAGGACTATGCCAAGATCATGGGATTCAGGCCTGTCTCGACATTCGGCCTCATCGGCGGCGAACCGCTGATGCACCCCGAACTGCTCCAAATCATCCGCTTCCTCAAGGAACGCAGGCACACTGTTGAAATCTTCTCCAACGGCCTGCTTCTTACTCCCGTGCTTTGCAGGGAACTCGCGGAGGCTGGCGCCGATCTGTTTTTCATGCATATCGGCCTTGGGCAGGAGAGGAAGGACCTAAGCGACAAAAACTCCCCAGAGGCCGTCGCGGCGCTGCGGGACGAGAAGGCGAAAATGGTCTGCGAGGCTGGCATGGAGGCCGCCCTGAGCGTCACCCTCCAGCGCGACACGCTGCAGGAACTCCCCGATCTTGTGCGCTATTTTCTCCATTCGCCGCATCTGTCGTATTGCCTGGTGACTCTTTATCGTGACACGGAGAAACTGGGCGTGCTAGACGGCTCGCTCGAGGAGGGCATAACAGGGACGTTCACACCATGCTCCTCCCCGCAGGAACTCGCCATGAGTGAAGTCCAGGACTCCATGGAAAGCATCGGCATGCACCCTTTCACGCAAATCATGAACAGCGTCTCGCACGGGACTCCTGGATGGGTGAACTACATGAGCGCGGCGGCCGTCGATGAAAAGCGTGCCGACATCCTACACTGCTCCCCGTCGCCATTCGAGAAATGGTATGTCGCCCGCCATTTCAAAAAGCATGGCCGATACCCTTTCTACTCGCGCCAGAATCCATTTGCCGCCCGTGCGCAACTGCTGCTGAACGGCTTATGCGGCAACGGGCAGAACATCCCCTTCCTGCTGAGAAACTTTTTCAGGCACATCCATCTCAAACGCATGATTGTCCAAAGCATCGCCCATATCGCACAAGACGGCAGGCTGGATTTCTGCCGCAACTGCCCAGACATCACCGTCCATGACGGCAAAATCGTGCCGATTTGCGTCTGCGACAACATGCGAAGAATGTGAGCGCAAGCGTTTTCACAAATGAAAAACCGCCTTTCGAGTTGATTTTCTCTGAACTATATGTACATTTTTTAAATATCTCTGAGACAAAGGCAATCAAATAAGGGATGAAAATGATAAACAGGACAATCACAGCCATGTTGGCCATGGCCGCGGTCGCGGTCTTCGCGTTGGACGAATGGAACGAGCAGACTGGCTTCCAGGAGTGGGGAAGCCCCTCAAAATGCACCGTCACATACGATAACGGACGGATGCAGATGAACGTCACAGGAAACGACTGCAGCGTCCTGAACACAAAAGTCGATCTGGATCCGAAGGAGTACGAGGCCGTCGAGTTCGAGTACAAGGCAAGCGGCGGCATCAGGCCGAATCCAGGCCAGATCTATTTCGCTGGAGAGGACGGCGCAATCGCAGGCCACAAGTATTGGACAATCGACGCCCTGAACGTCGATGGCGAATGGCACAGGATGAGGGTCTCCGAAATCCCCAAAGGGATGGATCTCTGGACGAACGAGAAGCGCATCACCAGACTGCGCTTCGACCCGTTCAACTTCGGCACGGGAAACGTCGAAATCCGCCTGATCAAATTCATCCGCAGGATGCCTTTCATAGAGCCTGCGGACGATGACATCGGCTACGGCTCCTCCCTCCATACATTCCTGTGGGGAACAGGCCGCTCGGGCAGGAATCCGTTGATTGTCGGAAAGGGGAACGTCCACGACCACCGCTACCGCTTCCTCGCGCGTATCCCGCTGGACA
>JAEEGL011387914.1_pt1 | contig 11703 bp, 7 predicted proteins | sample 9134231 | NCBI WGS metagenome assembly JAEEGL01 (sample SAMN16246548, study PRJNA631951) | gut metagenome | biome: gut microbiome; feature: rumen; material: fiber-attached | host: Bos | place: Iran: Karaj | collected 2018-10
CTTTACAATCAGGAGAAGAATGAGTTTTTAATTGTTTAACCCAATTATCTAAATCATTAAAACTTTCTTCATTATCAATTGAATAAACAATTATTGCCATTGATGAACTACGATAAAAATTTGAGATTAAACTTCTATAAACTTCTTGTCCACATGTATCCCAAATTTGTAATTTAATTATTTTTTCATTTATTTTAAGGTTAAATACAAAAAACTCAAAACCTACTGTTGACATAAATTGCTCTTCAAATATGTTTTTTGTGGCCTTTAATGCAAGACAACTCTTCCCCACTCCACTATTTCCTATTACTATTATTTTAAAGGATAAATCATAATCTTTGTATTGTTCACTTAAGACTTCTATTTTTAAAGGGATTTCTTCTTCTGGTTTTTCATTTTCTTTTAAGTCTAAATTTGGGGCTTGGTTATTGTTTTGTTCCATTTTTTAAATTTTAATATTTTGTTATTTTGGTATTTAAATATGGATTTTTTTATTTTCTTTTATTTTTGTATATTTTTATTGTTTATATTACTTTTATTTTATATTGTCAATTTTTTTTGTTTTTTTTAATGGAAATTAAAATATTAAATTTTTAATATTAAATTAATTTATTTATTATATTATATTCTTTTTTAAATTATATTATTTTATGTATTCAACAAATAATTCAGTTTTGAATCAAAGTCAAATTACTTTGGAAATTGCAAAAATGCATTTAAATAATTATAATAATAATAAAAAATCTTTACAAAGAAATAAATCATTATCATCATATAAATCTCTTTTATTAACAATACCAAAATGTTATAATTCACCAACAATAAATATAATAAAACCAACTAGATCCAAAAGTAAAAATAATAAATTTGTTTCAACGAAAATAAATAATATAATAATAAATAATAGAATGATTACAAAGCTAAATATTACATTATCCAATAAATTAGTGGCTTTAAATAAATTAAATGATAGTATTTCAAAGAATAATATATATGAATTACAAAAAGAATTAAAAAAAGCTTCTGATATTTTAAAAGAAAATTTAAGAGAATCAAATAATAGAAATTTAGAAATTTTAAAATCATATGAAGAATTAAATAAACAAGTTGAAAAAATTAACGAAGAAAATAAAATATTAGAAGAAGAAATAAAAAAGAAAGACGAAGAAAATTTAAAAATTAGAAATACAAATTTAGCATTAAAAAATAATTTTAATAAAACTAAATTAAATTATGAACAACAAACTAATGAATTAAAAGAATTTTATTATAAAATGAAAAAAGAGTATGAAACTAACATAGATAAATATAAATTTTTAGAAATTGTAAATAAAAATTTATTAAAATCAAAAAATGATTATAAAGATTTAATAAATGAAATGAAAAATACAATTAAAATTTTAGAAAGGAAAAGAAAAATAAATAATCATGATAAAGGTATAATATTAAATAATTTAAATGAAAAACATTTAGAAATTGGAATTAGAGATAATAAATTAAATAATTTACAAAATAATTTTGAATTATTAAAAAAGGAAAATATAAAAATTGATAATACTTTAAAAAATACAATAAAAGAAATAACATATCAAGAGAATTCAAATAATAATCTTAATAGTGTTAATCATATATTAAAAGGATATGAAATGAAAGTGGATGAATTATTAAATATAATTAGAGAAAGGGATAAAGAAATTGAAGATTTAAAAACACAATATACATATTTAAATACAAAATTTGATTTTCAGAACAATCAAAATTATACTAATAGTAATGTGACAACAAAAAATAATACTGATAATAAATATAGTTTTTCTTCTATTCCTGAAGAGATTAATACAGAAGATATAATTGAATATAATAATAATATTATAGATGTTAATAAAAAAATTGAAAATAAATTTAATGAAATTAATAAAATTAATACTGAAAATAATTATAATAAAAATATAGAAAAAAATTATATTAAAATTTATAATAATAGTAATAGTAATGATGATAAAGATGAAATTAAAGATGAAAATATTATAAATGATGAAAATAATATGAATAATGAAAAAAATCAATTAATAGAAGAAGATATTATCAATTTTGAGAATTTGGATTTAAATATTCCAAATGTAGAGAATAAAAAAACAAATAATATAAATAATGAAATATTAGGTAATGAAAATAATATCATTAATACAAATTATGATAATAATATTAATCATATATTTAATGAAGAAGATTTTCAAAATAGAAAAAAATATTCACAAAAATTATTAGAAGAAAATAAAAAATTACAAGAAGAATATAATCAATTATTAAAAGACAATGAAATTTCTGTATTACCATTAAAAACATCAATTGAAAGTATAAATTACAATCCAATAGAAGAAGAATTTAATGAATAAAAAAACATAAAAAAAAATAAAAATATAAAAAAAATAATTTAATTAATTTTTTATATTTTAAAAAAAACTAAAATTAATTTAACTTTCATCATCATCTTCAACAATAGTAATTTTCTTAAAACCACTTTTTTTATTATCATCATTTTTTTTCTCATCAACAATATCAGTAACTTTAACATTAGGATTTTCTTTAATTTCTTTCTTTTTTTCACTATCATCAACATCACCTTCAACAATATGAACTTTAGTAAAAGAATCAATTCCTTTATCTTTATCTTCTTTAACAGTAATATTCCCATCACCAAAATATTTTCCTTCTTTAGCTCTATTTAATTTAATTTTAATTTTTTTTTCTTCTTTACTAAAATCATCTTTATCATAATCTTTCCATTTTTCAATCATTAAATTAATTTCATTTAAAACATCATTACTATTAGGATTATCATTATAAACATATAAAAAATCTTCTAAACTTTCTTTAAATTTTTTTAAATTTTTTTCACAAATTGCTCTTCTATAATAAGCTTTAATATAATCATGTTTTAAATCAATTGCTTTATTACAATCATTTAAACCATTATTATATTGTGTATTTTTAATATATGCCAAGGCTCTATTACAATATATTGTTGGTTCATATTCATCAAAATTTATTGCTTTTGTATAATGTCTTATTGCTTCATCATATTCTTTTGTTTTCATTAATTCATTTCCTTTTATTTTTTCATTTTGTGCTTCTTTTTTTCTTTCTAAACGAATTATGTCATAATTTGATTCGTCTTTTTTTTCTATTGTTTCTTTTATTAAAGCGTCTTTTGTTTTAAATTCATTTTCAAATTGTAATATTTCTTCTTTTGCTTTTGCTATATCTTCTGCTGATATTGTTTCTGTTTGCTTTAATTTTTTATATTTTAAATCTATTGATTGTAATTTTTCGTCTATTGCTTTTGATAAATCTGGAAAATAATTTCCATCATCTTTTAATATTTTTAAGGCTTTTTTTAATAATTTTGGATTGTTTGTTTTATTTAACCATTCATATGATATCATATTTATTGATAATTCATCTGGGTCTAAAGATGTCATTTTTTTAAATATGTATTTATTTTTCTAGAATTTATTTTTAAAAATAAAAAAAATTAATTACTCTTTATAATTTTTACTTAAAACAATTTATATAACTTTATATAATTATTATTATTTTAAGAGATTGGCATTTCCTGAATAGGATTATTTATATCATTAAAATTTAATTTTAATAAATTATGTTTGTTAAATAGTTGTGAAATAAAAATAATTAATTTTGGACATAAATATATAGAAATAAAAGAAAAGATTTTTATAATACTTGTTATTCCAAATATTATAAAAACAAATATTGCAAATCCTATTTCAAAAAATGCATTTTGTCTTAAAAGTTTTGTATAATAATAATTATATTTAATTTCAAAATTTAAATAATAAATTGACCAAAATATTTGACAGAATGAAATACTTAATAAAAATAGACCATTTATATTAATTAAACTATTTCTACATATCCAATAATCATCCTTTTTAATTTTTTTAATTAAAGAAATATTATTAACCCGTTCGAAAAATTTATTTTCCTTTTTTTGATATGATAATAAATTTTGTATTAAAATTAATGAAGATATAAAACTAAAAAAGCATAAAATTAATTTTGAAAACATTGTATATTGTAATAAAATATCATTTGATAAAAAGAAATATAAATTAAAATAAATTATACATATATTCATTAATATTGGAATTAACCAAATAAAAATATATAAATAAATATTTGCTTTATAACCAAATAACCATCTTTTATCTAAAAGCCATAACCAAAGTAAAAGTTCCATTTCTAATTTTTTTATATATTTTTATTTTATTTCTTTTAGTCTTTATAATTTACTAATAAAATTTATTTTTATATATATTTTAATTATAGAAAAAAATAAATAAATTTTTTATTTAAATTTTTTCCCACTAAATATTTCTAATAAATTTTTAGTTCGATTTTTAATATTATTTAATTCATTTTTAATATTTTTGAATTCATTTGTTGATTTTTGTATTAATTTCTTTGGCGCTTTAGGAATTAAATCATTTGGATTTAAAATATTTGAACTATTATTTAAACTTAAATTATTAGAAAGATAATGAGAAATACAATTATTACTTTTATGATTTCTTCCCATACTTTTAATAGTTTTATTTTTATTTTTATATGTATAATTATGTATTAAGTTTTCAATTGAATTTGTTCTTTTTATCATTTTTGATAAACTTATATTTCTACCTTTTGTATTTCTTGTTAATATTTTTAAATTTTGAATTAAATCATATGAATTTTTAAAATTTTTTTTATCATCATTACTTTTCATTTTTGATACTTTATTATTTGATCTAATTGGACTTTGATTTTGAGAATAAACTCTTTTTTTTTTTACTGATGATGGTTCAGTTATTAATTTACTTATATTATTTGTTGATTCATAATTTTTATTAGTTATTTTATTATTTACAATTATACTTTCTAAATTTTTGATTCGATTTTCTAATTCATTTATCCTTAAATTTAATTTTTGAATTGTTTTTTCTTTTTCATCTAATATTGTAGTTTCGGTTTTTGTTTCTTTTTCATTTGAAATATTACTATTAGTAAAAAAAGAAGGACTTTTATTCTCTTTATTTTTATTTTTCCTTTTTGGAAATTTTAATAAGTTTACATTACAGAAATTTATTTGTGCTTTGTTTTTTAAAAGATTATTTTTCATTTATAAAAAATAATTTTTAAAATTAATTTTAATTTAATTAATATTATTTAAAATGATAGATGATGAATCATTTATAAATATCCCAAAAACAATAGTTATTGGTTTAAAAAATTTTGAAAGACAAGATGAAGAAGCTTTAAAAAAGGAAATTAAATTAATTTACCAAAATCCAATTTATATTAGTTTAAATCAAGAATTCATAAAAGAAAAAAAAATAACAGAACCAAAGGGAATAATATCTAGAAAATGGTTTAGAAAATATTTATTTAAAATACCAAGTGTTTATCTTTTTTGTTATAATATTTATGATGAACAAAAAACTTCTATAAATGAAAGAACAGTAAATACAATTACAAATGATATTAATGATACATTAAATATAATTTTTGGAAATCAATATTCTGATTGTACAAGATATATTATTGCTTTTATTAAAGTAAAAAATAAAAATAATTTATCACATGTTAAAAATTTATTTAAAGAATATTCTAATATATTTATTATTATTATTGATGATAAATTTGCACTTCAAAAATTAATAGATCAAGTTAAATATAAACCAAATGAATTTATTTCAAATAGAATTAATTTATATAAACGACAATTGTCTCCAAAAGCAAAAAATGAATTTTTAATAAAAAAAAATATAAAAATTGCTGTTTTAAGTTATTTAATTAATGATTATAAAATTTATGAAAGTTTTGAAAGTGCATATAATTTAATGATAAAAGTATTACAGGAAAAAAAATATTATTTATGTGTTGAAGATGAAAGAATAATGTATTTTGAAATAAGAAATATATGTGATTGGTTATTATTTAATATTTTTAAAAATCCAAATTATAAAGGAAATTATCTGAGACATAGATTAATTACTCATTTTTCATATTTTAATATTGAAAAGTTTATAAGTAAGGACAATATTTCAATTGAATTAAAAATTATATTTTTCTTTTGGAAATATAAATTATATGAATATTATTCAAAAATAAAAACTAATTTTATCAATGATCCATTTTGTAAATTTGGACAAATTCATTCTTTAATGAGATTAATGCAACTTTATTTTGACAATAAAAATAGTATAGATTCTATAAAACTTGAATCAGAAATAAAAGAAACTTGCTCAAATTATTTTGAAAAATTTCCTAAATATGAATTTGGCTCAATCAAAATAGAAGACCCAAAAGAGATAATAAAGATATATTATTGTAATTTAATTGAAAAAAAAATTTTAAATTATGAAGAAATAAATAATTATATAAAAAATTCAATAAAAACTATTATCAATGAACAAAAAAAGGAAAATGAAAAATATTTTTTTTATTCTTTTAAAATTGCTTCAATTATGAATCTTTTGAAAGAAAATGAAACAGAATTTATATCTTTTTTCAAAAATATTTTATATAGTGATAAATCTTCCAAAATTCAAACTTATTATCCAAAAATTTATAATGATTTATTAAATGAATATAATAAATTAATAAAAGATAATAATATTATAAATAAAAGGGAAAATTTTTTAAATATAATCAAAAAATCTTATTTTGAAAAATTGTCAAAAGATGAAAATAATTTTTTAAACGAATTTTTTAACAATCAAGACTGTCAAGAAATAGAAAAAAATAATTTAAGATATTTTAAATTAAATCCAAAAGAAATATTTAATATAGATTATTCTTTTTCAAATACTAATCCTAAAATTTTAGATATTATCATATTAAAATTTGAAATTAAAACTTATTTAGATAAATCAATAAAAATTCCAATAAAAAAAATACAATTAAATTCTACAATAGAAAATAAAGTATTTATATGTGAAGAAAATATTGAATTATCAAATGAAAATCCTTTTACAAAAGAATTTAAAATGTTTACTTCAAAAAATGATAATGAATTAACAATCTATACAATTGATATAATATTACAAAATGGAATTTTATTTTCATATTCATTTAAACCATCTTTAAAAAAAACTATTATTTTAGATGAATTTGATTCTAAAGATCTAGATAAACATATATTAATTAATTTTCAAAAAGATATTCAAATGGGAGAATTTCAATATAAATATTTCAGAATTGATATTTCAAATAAGTTAAAAGATAGAATAAAAATAAATGGAATTGAATCAAATTTTAATTTAGTAAAAAGAAAATCAAATGATAATTTTGAATATGAATTTTATACAAAAGATGAAAATAACAATCTTATAAATAAAAAAAAAGAAACTTTAAAAATTAATAAATTACAAATAAATAATGATGATTCTCAAATAATTGAATTTATATTAAAGATAAATTCAACAGGTGATTTTAATTTAAATTTTGATATTCATTTTAATTTATTAAGTCTAGAAGTGGATAATCTTTCATTGAAATATGACTATGAAAATTTATTTAAAATCTTAAGTGTACGTCAATTAAGTATTAAATGTAATTCACTATCTTCAATTTCTTTTGGAAATGATATTAATGATTTAAAAATAAAACCAATTTTACATCCTTTTAAAATTCAAGCAATTTTAAATAATTCAATTATTGAAGATGTTATTATTAAAAATATTGAAATTTTTCCCACAAATAATTCAATAAATATTTCTTCTCCAATTACAAAACTTTTAGAAAAGAATTTAGAACAAATAATATTATCAAATACTCAATTTATTATTCCATTTCATATTATTGTAAATGATACTTTTAATGGTGAAATTGGTTTATTTAAATTAAAATGGACATCAAAAAATTTAGAATCATATTCAAAAGAATTAATAAATGATATTACATTTTCTTTAAAAGATTTAAAAAATGAAGAAGAATGTATTAAAAAAATGGATTTTACTTTTTCAATTGAAATAATAGATTATATTTGTAAAATTACCATTAATAATTTAACTAATGAAATTAAAAATATTATAATAAATTTTGAATTAAATAAAGATAATTATGATTATCTGATTGAAGGTAAAATTAAGAAAAAAGCTTTAGTTTATCCTTTTTCTAAAACAACTGAAGATTTTATTATTTCTCCACTTAGAAGTGACTTGAATATTGTAAAATTAAATAATATTTTGATACAAGAATATTCTTTGGATGATAAATCTTATGAAAAAATAAAAATGATTTATAATTATAATCCTGGATTTATTAAAGTAAATCATATTAATTTAAGTCAAAATAATAATATTTAAAAAAATTAATTTATATTTTTATTATTATTTAAATAAAAATGATTCAGTTTTATAATATAATAATATATTTAATTTTTTACAAATTTTTAAATTTATAATAATTTATTTGTTTTATTTTAACAAATCAAACTTTAAATGTGGAACTTTTTTCATATTATTAATTGAGTTTTCTGATTGCTTTTCATCAACTTTATCATTAAAATATAGAGCATTTAGATCATCAATATTATTTTTATTCACTGTATTTACAAAGATTTGATGATTATTATGAAAAATTGAATCAAAACTTTTTGATGGCATTAAACTATTTTTATTAATACTTTTAACTTGATTAGATATATTTTTAGATTGGTTTAAACTAATTTTAGATTGTATTAATGAATTTTCTTTATTGTCTTCTTTTTCACAAAAAGTAATAATACTATTATTAATAGTTTCATTTGTTCTATTTTTCAAATCTTGAATTTCTTTTTTAAACCTTTCAATTTCTTTTTCTTTTTCATTTAATATTTTTTTAACTTCAATAAAGTTTTTATCTAAATTCAAATATTGATTTTGTAAATGTTCAGCTGATTGTTTTATATTTTTATTATCTATAGAATAAGCAACTACTAATTCATGATATTTAACTAAAATAACTTTTAAAAAATTTCTTTGAACATTATCATTAAATAATTTAATTCCTTCTTCAAATATCATTTTAATTGAATTGTAATTTCTACTTTTTGAATGAGTTTTATTTTCTCTCAATAAACGTTCTAATTTTATTTGAAGATCATAATACTGTTCATTTAATTTTTGATTATTTTGAGTTTCAGTTATTTTTGTACTTTGTGTATTTTGTTGTGAATGTATTAAGGAATTATCATTAAATTTTGAATTAATATTTGTATTTAAATTTGATAAATAATTTTGTTGTAATTCATTTTTTTTATCATTTATCTTATTTAAATTTGTATATAATTTTGTTGGTACTTTTTCATTGAATAAACTTTTATTTTGAAATATATTTGAATGTTTATAAATTTCTGGAGTATGAAATAAATTATTATTATTATTTAAATTACTATTATTATTATTAAGAAGTGAATAATTTTGATTTAAATTAACATTAACATTTAAATAAAACATTTTTTTTGTTTTATTTTTATCTTGAGAAAAATTATTTTTTTTCAAATCTTGTAATAATCTTTCTTTTAATTGTGTTCCATAATATGTAGGACTTTTATTTCGAATATGATTATCATAGAATGAATTATTATTTTCTGTTTTAAAGAAATTATTATTATTTTTATATGAAGTGAGTTTTCTTTCTTCAATTTGTTTTTTAATTGAAGAAAAATCAAATGATTTATTTGATATTTTATCTAAAGAATTATTATTTAATCTTCTTAAAAACATTTTTGAATATCCTGAGGAAGGACTTCTATTTAATGTAATGCCTTTATTTTGATTTATTCCCTTTAATTGTAAAAAATTTATTTTATTATATTCTTGAAACATTTTCAAATAATTATTTAAAACAATTATCATAAAAATAAATTAGTTAATAAAAAATTAATATTTTTTCATTAAAACTATTTTTTATGATATATTATGAAAAATATGAATATTATTTATGTGAATTTTGAACAAGAAAAAGAAAAAAGTTTTTTCCAAATTCCACGTGATTTTAATGAATTAAAAATATCTATTTTAGATGAATGGGATTATTTAGAAGAAAAAGGATTAATAATTGAAGATATGAATAATACAATAATTAAAGATCAAAATGATTTTTTAGCATTTAAGCAAAACTCAAAAGACGGATTAATAGTCAATATTAAATATAATGGAAATTATCAAAAAAAACCTGATTTATCAATAAAGGAAATAACTAATAGAATAAATTTCAATAAAAATATACAAAATGATAATGTATTAGAAACAATAGAAAATTTAAATAAAAAATTAGAAAATTTAAAAAAAGATATTGAATTTATAAAAAGAAATAAAAGTAACATGAATGATGAAATAGATAATTTAGAAAAATTGATTTATGAATCAACAGAAAAATTAAATGAAATAAAAAACACATAGATTGAAGAAGATAATAAAATTTAATAACATAAATGAATATTATTATTAATATATTTTTAATTATAAAATTATAAATCAACTATTTAAATTTTATTTTGAATTTTTAAAATAAAAAAATATTATTAATGGGAGCATGTTGTACAAGACAAGAATTAGCAAAAGATACTTTATTAGAAAAATCTTCAATTTTTTGTTCTTATAGAGATGAACAAAAAAATGAAGAAGATGAAATTTCAGATATATTTTTAGAATCTCTTAAATTTGATTATACTGTTTTTAATCAAAATATTAATAATTTATTATTGGATTTAAGAGATCAATTTATTTCAAAAACAAAAAAAATTACATTTCATGAAATATATAATATTATATTATTATATAAAGAAAATTATACAAATTCTAAATATATATTATATGATTTGAGAAGTTCGAATAATCAAAAAGAAAATTTTTTAAAGAATATGAGAAGGATTAATTATTTAATTGATGAATTGAAACTTATTAATAACGAAAAAAAAAATAATTTTATAAGATTTTTAAAAGGACATATTATTATTATTATTTATCAGAGTGATGCTTTTGATAAAAAAAAATTAAATCAACCAATTGATTATATAGTAAATTTATATTCGTTAAAAGCTGAGATTGAAATAAATATATTAAATACAAATTTTAAAGAAAATTCTCTTTCACCATTTACAAAGAAATTATATGATTTTTTAGATAAAAAAAATTATGAATTATTACCTTTTATTTTATTAACATATTCTCATTTATCTTTTTATAAAAAAGAAGGATATATTTTTATTAAATTCAATGGAGATAATTTTTCATTTGACAATATATTAGAAAAAAAAGATAAAAAAAATGAAAATGAAAAAACAATCATTGATGAATTTTTAGAAATTTTTGATGTTTCAACAATTATAAATATTAATAATGAAGAATTAAATAAAAATAATTTTAAACAATTTCAAATGAATAATATTTTATATAAAGAATATGATATAAGTTGGAATGAATATGATTATAATAAAGTAAATTTGGAATTAATTGGTAGATGGATAAGAAGAGAAATTAAAAATGGACATTCTATTATTTTTAATATTTATAATTTTAAAGAAAATATGGATAATAATGATAATTGGATTATAACTGTTATTTTATTACTTTTATTAGGAACTAATGTTAAACCTTCAAAACTTTTTCTTTATTTAAATGAAAAAATTATTTTTCTAAATAATTTTAAATTAAA
>JAEEGL011933316.1_pt1 | contig 11703 bp, 4 predicted proteins | sample 9134231 | NCBI WGS metagenome assembly JAEEGL01 (sample SAMN16246548, study PRJNA631951) | gut metagenome | biome: gut microbiome; feature: rumen; material: fiber-attached | host: Bos | place: Iran: Karaj | collected 2018-10
AGGAACCGGCAATTCCAGAGCGGGTTAGTCCAAAACCAAAAGGACATTTATAAAAGTGTGCGATTTATTCGCGCAATAGGGTGGAACCGCGGTTTAAAACAATCGTCCCTATGCAAGAATTTATTTTTTTGCATAGGGCTTTTTTGTTCCTATGCGATATGGAGGTATTTTTTATGAGTGAATTAACAATGGACAAGCTCGCTTCTTTTTGTAAGCGAACTGGAATCGTGTTTCAAGGTAGTGAAATCTACGGAGGAATGGGAAACACTTGGGACTATGGTCCTGTTGGAATTGAACTAAAAAACAACATTAAAAAACTTTGGTGGAAAAGATGTGTTCAACAAAGCGAAAACAGTTTTGGAATCGACACATCAATCCTTATGAACCCAACAGTTTGGGAAGCAAGTGGTCACCTTGCATCATTTTCTGACCCACTAATGGACTGCAAGGAGTGTAAAACTCGCCACAGAGCAGACAAATTGATTGAAGAATATCAAAGAAAAACAAACAACTTTGATGTTAACCCAGATGCAATGAGCAAAGAAGAACTTTATGATTATATTGTTAAACACAACATAAAGTGCCCAAATTGTGGGAAACTCAACTTCACTGAAATCAGAAACTTTAACTTGATGTTTGAAACAAGCCGTGGGGTTAGTGAAGGAAAGCAGTCAAAAATCTTTTTGCGCCCAGAAACCGCACAAGGTGAATACATAAACTTTTTGAATCTTCAAAGAACAACAAGAGCAAAAATTCCTTTTGGTGTTGCAAACATTGGAAAAGCATTTAGAAATGAAATAACACCGGGAAACTTCACCTTTAGAACAATTGAGTTTGAACAAATGGAACACCAACTTTTCTGCCACGAAAAAGATGCAATGGCAAAATATGAGTTCTACAAAGATTTTGCAATGAAATTCTTTGTTGACCTTGGAATGGATAGAGAAAAACTTCGATTCAAAGACCACGACAAACTTGCGCACTATGCAAAAGCAGCGTGCGATGTTCAATATAAATTCCCATTTGGTTGGGACGAAATGAGTGGAACCCACCTAAGAGGAACTTGGGACCTAAGCCGTCACCAAGAGTTTAGTGGAAAATGCATGGAATACACGGACCCATACACAAACGAAACTTTCATTCCAACAGTTGTTGAACACACAATTGGTTGTGACCGTTTGGCACTTGCTCTTTTGTGCGATGCTTACACCGAAGAAGAACTGGAAGGCGGAGACACCAGAATTGTTTTGAAACTAAACCCAAACCTTTCTGCCTACAAAGTTTGTGTTCTTCCTCTTCAAAAGAACTTGTCTGAAAAGGCAAAAGAAATCTATAAGAACTTAACAAACTTCTTTATGTGTTCATATGATGAAGCGGGTTCAATTGGAAAGCGTTATCGCCGCCAAGATGAGATTGGAACGCCATATTGCGTAACTGTTGATTTCGACACCTTAAATGATGGTTGTGTGACAATTCGTGACCGCGACACAATGAAACAAGAAAGAATCAAAATTGATGAAATTATGAACTATGTTGCAAAAAAATTGGTGTTTTAATGCAAAATTTTAACATTTAGCGCCCAAATTTTTGCAAATTAAAAAATAAACAAACAAAAAAGTGCAGCAACTAAACTGCGCTTTTTTATATAAATTCTCTTGTTGTGTTGTTTGTTTTAACAACTTTTCCGCCAAAGTTTTTTGGAGTGGTGGAGTGTGGGTATTTTATGAACACCCTTTCCTTTTCTTCAATTTCTTTGGTTCCATTTTGTTCAAGGTTTTCTCTTATTTTTTCATAATCATCAATTGCTTGCTTTAAGGTTTTTGATATTCCAACAAGGCGAATTGGTGTTGCGTTCTCAATTTCATCTGGTGTTTTTTCGCGTGTTTGTGGCTTAAGGCCTTGAGACTCTTCAACATAATAGTTCATTATTGCTCTTTTGAGTGCTTGTGTGTTTCCTTTTTTGTTATATATGTGGCTATCTCTAACAACCAAAATTGTGTTTTGTTCTTTTGATCCATAAACAAGTTTTTGGCTGAGCCCCATTGTTGTTAAATAGTCTAGATTCAAAAGTCTTTCTTCCTTCATTCCACCAAACAAAATGTTTGTGCTTTTTTCATCGGCTATATATGTGAACCCAACAACATAATCTTTGATTAAGTAATATTGCCCCTGGGCTTTGTTTTGTTGTTCTTTTGTCATATTGTTTTCCAAATTTTATTTTTTTGCAAAGTTTACAGACCTTTCATTGGCCTTTTTGGTGTCTTCAAAATTAATCTTTTTGGCCTCAGAGCAAATATTTTCAATTTCTTTTTGTGTGAAAACGTCTTTATCTAGGTTTGGCAATTTTTTATTTTTTGTGTTTGTTAACGCATAAAACTCTAGCATTTCCTTAAGTGTGTATGGGTGAAGGCACAATTGTGCGGAAACAAGTTCTCCATCATTTGTTACTGAATTTTTGTAGTTTCTCAATTTTTCTGGATTATTGTTCCCAACCGCCTTTTTGCCATCGATTGATTCAATTTTTGTGTGCTCGCTGTCAAATTTTAGTAAACAAACCTCACAATCTGTGAAAACATATTTTTGAGGGGTTATTTTATATTTGTTCACAATCAAAAATCCAATTTCGCTGTTTTTGTAACTTTTGTCTGTTTTTGACTCAACATATTCTTTTAATTCTTTATTCATGAAAACCTCCAGTGAATGCAATAAGATTGTAACACTGAATAGGGAAAAAGTCAAGGTGAAAAGTAAATAAAAATAAAAACATGCATTTGCAAAAAAATATGCAAAAAAATTGCAAAAAAATGTGTTTTTTGTGTTAAAAATTGTGTTTTGTTTTATTTATTTATTTTATTGCAAAAATTCGCAACAAAAAATTGCCAAAAAGCCCTAAAATAAAAGCAATTGTCGGGCTTATTATATATTTAAAAAATATATAAATGTGCCATTTTCTTTTGACAATTTATGGATAAATTTGTTAAAATTTAGACATAACCATTTAGTCTTAAATTTGTTAAAATTTGAGTCTAACCATTTAGTCTTAAATTTGCTAAAATTTGAGTCTAACCATTTGGTCTTGAGTTTAATAAAATTTGGTCATCCAAAAAAACCAAAACAAAATAAACAAAATTGGGAAATAAAAAACGGTATTGGTTATAAAATCACACATTATTCACATTATAAAAAATAGGAGTTTTAAATGATGACAAAAACAAGGCAAGTATTAAGTTACGTTATAGCACTATTAGCCGTGCTGCTTTTATCAGCTTTTGTGCTAACCTCTTGTGGAAATCCAAGAAAGGGGCTGAAAATTGAATACGAATTGGTGTCAACCGAAAAGGCAATAACCTACGATTCTGATGGTAGGGCACTTTTGTCACTCACAAAAGAGTTTGATGAGCATGGAGAACTGACAAGTGCGGGAAAAGCGGAACTTGCTGTCAAGGTTGTGAAAGGTGCCAAAAATCTTTTGAGAACAATTAGGGTTGAATCCAGTGATCCTGCAAAAGTTGGATTTGATTATTGGTATGACGAGCAAACAAAAGTTAACCATGTTGTGATCAAAGCAAATGGTGCCACTGCTCTTAGTGACAGCACATACATAAAATTTGTTTCTGTTGAAGATTCAAAAGTTGTTGCTCTTCTTTATGTTCGTGTTGAAGAAAAAGCAACATTAATGAATTATGCAAACAACTTAGACCTTGTTGAAGACAGCAACGGAAACACTGTTTTGAAAAACTTGGGTGCATTTGATGGCGTGCCTTTCCATCTCATCACAAACAAATTGTTTAGATTTGGTCCAAGTCAGGCAACAACTCCAAACCTTGTTTATAGTGTGAAAGATATTTATAACTTCTTTGATGGTGGTGAATTTGTTTACACATCATCAGAAACCATGCCGGGCACAAACATATTGAGAAACAGCGTTCTTGTTAATGGAACATATGCTGACGGAAAAGCATATAAAGCTGTTGAATTTGTTGTTTCCAACAATGATGACAAAACGGATACAACATTTATCAAAAAGTTTAGAATTCCAGTTTATGAAAACTTAGATTCAAAAATTATAACAGTCACAAAAAATGATGCAACACAAAGTTCATTAAACATCGAAACAGTTTTTGAACGTGTTCAGTCTCCAACAAACTTGATTGACTATGTTGGACTATATATTTTCAACTCATCAACTGAAGAATATGTTTTGGTGAACAATGAGAATGTTCTTTCTCTTCACATTGTTGCTGGTTCAACTCCAGCATATCAAAAAGCCAACATAGACACTCAAATTGTTTTCATTAACAACAAAAACAGTGACAGCAACAACATTTCACTTTCATTGTCTCCAGCAAATGAAAGCATTTCTTATTCATACAATTTGGTTGAGCCAGCCTCATCATATAACTATTTATTGCCAGGTGTTGGGGGCTTAAACAGAAGAAGTGCATATTATGGAAAATACATAAAAGTTGGAAACACTTACACTTTGATTACGGAAAGCAATTTTGCCTCTCTTGGAATAATTATTGGGCAAACTCCATGCTATTCATATTCAAGAACAATTGCTGTTGTTCAAAACACCGACATGATGGGTAATAAAATAAACTCATTCACTCTTTCTGGTTGGAGAGAAAGTTTGTCGGGAACATATCTAACATTTTATGCTAGCTATGAAGGGTTTTTGATTGATGAAGAAATCACAACCATTCCAAAAGCAGAAAAAACAATTGCAATCAAAGTTGTTAACTATCCAACACAATTGTTTGTTAATGACAAAGCAGCGTCCTACACTGTTTTGAAAGATGATATGGGTGAGGTAATATCATCATTTTCAAATGTGGAAGAGTTTTTGGGAGAGGATCAAAGCGGACGATATTATTTTAGAACAGGTGAAACTGCAAACACCTATGTTTACACTTTGATTAACAAAGGAAACTATAGCATTGTTAACAAGAAAATTGTTATCAATGGAACAGAATATCCTTTTGACTATCAAAACTTTTCTGGCACACCAATCTATGAAGAGGCAGCACAAGAAATTTCTGTTTTTGATGTGTATCACACAGACACATTAAATCAATCACTACTGGTTGAACTCAACGGTTTTTCTGATGGATTTGATGAGTTCTATGTTTATGTTGACGCTCAAGAACTTTTGCTGCATGGCTCAAAATATCCAAGAGCAAACGATTTGGCAGAAAAGCTTGAACTTGTTTATGGCGGAAAAATTGAACACCTAAAACTTGGTGACTCTGAGGAATTTGCAAAACTTGTTTACAAAAGTGGAAGCAGAATCTATCTTTCTGCAAGAACAGAAAACACGTTAACAGGAATTATTCCACTTGTTGTTGAGGCAAAATACAACAGCGGAAAAGTTTTGCAAAGAAAACTTGTTTTAAGATTTGTTAACGGAATTAAAACAATTATCGCAAAAACAACAAAAGAGATTGATGGCAGCACACAAGAGGTTGATGTTGATGCATATAATGGTGTTGAACTTGCAATTCCAGCAAGTGGTGACAAAACTGCTGACAGCCTAAAAGGTGCTATAAATGTTTCAACATTGCCAGAAAATTCTGCAACCTACACAAGCCTTTTGGACGGTGTGACAAAAACATATTTGTCTGTTAGAAGCGCTGACACATCAATTGCAAAAGTTGGATATTTCTCTGACAGCGACGGATTTATTGAAAATCAAATTAATCCAGAAACGCTAAGTTTCACTGTTGTTGGGCAAGCCTTTGGAGAAACAACAATCACAATCACTGCTCTTAGTGGTGTGACCTTATCTTTCCCTGTTTTTGTGAAAGAAGTTGTTTCTGCAATCACTCTAAATTTGGATGAGAACACTGCTCCAGTGAACACGTTTAAGACAACAGAAAAAATTAGTGCAGATGAATCAGACAAAAGAACAACACTAAAATCTTTGCTTGTTGAAGAAAATGTTAATGGAATTGTTGTTGACTCAACGATTTATCCTGCTAATGCAAAAATTGCAAAAGCAGAGCGTTTCTATTTGACTGAAACAAAATATGCTGCAATATCAGCGTCCGCTTCCGAACTCAATTCATTTAAGGCAGCCTTATATAATTATATGGTAGAAGAATATCCTGCACCACTTGGTGAAAGTGATGGAATTGACGAAACAACAGATGCAAACAGAAGAATTTTTGCCAGCCTTGATGGCACAACTCAGCAAAAGGTTATCATTTCAACAAGAGAAAAGGGTTCATATGCGGGCTTAAACAAAACCTATGTTTGCATTGCGTATTTATATCTCGATGAAAATAACCAAAAACAAATTATTCTAAACTATTTTAGCATTGAATTATATAAAGCAATCACAGGGTTTATTAACTCAAGTGAAGAGCAGGGCACAAATGATGTTTCTGTCACTCTTCTTTCAAGTTCAAAACAAAGCTTAAGCAATCCATATCTTGAAAAGAGAACAAGAATAGAACTCTCGGTTGACATCAAAACAACACCAGGCAGTGTTCCAAACAAAACTGTTGGAGATGTTATTTGGTATTTTGTTGACAGCACAGATAGGCTTGTTGTGGAGCCTCTTGCAATCACAAAAGTTGGAAACTCATTGATTTATGGTGACAGACACATAAAAATTTCAACAGTTGGCACAAGTCACATTTTCTCATACACTGGTGGGTCAAACCTTATTGATATTCCACTAAGTTTGCAAACAGCCATTGGAGACGGAAGTTACAACTTTATGATGGGGCAGAAAATTTTGGTTGAGTCAATTGAAATGGATGAACAAGCAAACACCACATTCTTCCCGAACTTAAGGGCTTGTGTTGTTGATGTTAATGGAGTTGTTTGGACTGTTAAATATAATTTTGAAGTGACAAGAATAACTCTTGTTGATGACATTAATGTTTATGACTATGATGAATCTAATGGAATATATTTTGAAACAGCACAAAAACTAACACCACTTCCAATTTTGGGTGATGGAGTTAGCGTTGATGACAGATTGGCTGTTAGAAACTCTTATGGTTTTAATGATGTTGATGAAACATGTCAGTCAAGAGATATTGATGTTTCTGTTGCATATCAAAAAAATACTCCAACAATTCCAGACCTTGAATATGTTTTGTTAGATGCCGTTGTTGATGATGAGGGTCAGTGGAGCGTTGACTCTTCATCTTCAAGAACAAGGAAATTTAGCAGTTCCAACGTTTGGCTTGGAAAAGATGAGGCAACAAACAAATATTTTGTAACTCCAATCAGTTATGGTAACACAATTTTGTATGTTCTTCCTCAAGACCACATGATAAAACTTAATGAAGACATCAATGCAAACAACATTGGTGCTGTTTTGGGAGCGATAAAGAATTCTCAGGTTATCAAAGAGTTCCACATAACTGTTGCTGATGGTTATAAAACATACATAAGATTAAGTTCAGCAAGTGATTTTGAAAAACTTGCAAACAACCAAACAGCGTGGGATAAAAACTATTATGTCACAAACGACATCGACCTAAGCGGAGCAAACCTAAATGTTATTGGAACAGAGGAAGTTCCTTTCTCTGGGAAAATAACAACAATGCCAATTGTAAAATCAAAAATTAACTATAGTTTCATTATTAATTCAACAACTTATTATGTTGTTGGTGATTATGTTTGTGAAGACAAAGAAGGAACGCAAAAAGTTGCAGACTATATGGATTCAACTGCTGGTTTGATTGTGAAAAAACTTGAAATAGATGAAATCTATGTTTTTGGAGGCAGTTATTATAGATATACTGGCGATGGATTTAGGTCGGGAGAACTTTTTGGAAGCACATTTGTTGATGGAGAAACTTTTGTTCCAATAATAAGAAACAATGACCAAACATCAATAATACCAACTTACACTATTTATGGAATAAACCTAAAAGACACATATATTGACGAGGGCGGAAATGTTGTTTCAAAAATTAAAAATGGAAGCACATTTAGTTATTTTGGATTCTTTGGTATTTTTGCTGGAGTTATAGAAAAAGTTAACTTTAGATTTGATTCAGTTAGTTTTGAAACTCGCATAAAAGAGGGCGAGTTCCGTCCAACTCTATATATGGGTGCTTTTGCTGGTCAGGTTTGGAGAATGGGGCAATACTCCAAAAGTTATGAAACCATTGAGGGGTATTATGGAAAATATAATCACGCCTCAATAAATCCAGAATTAATTAATGCTGGCAACGCGCAAGAATATTTTGCGGGTTCTCAGGCTGTTTATGTTAAAGTGTCAATCACAGAATCATCATTCACTGTTGGAATGATGGAAGACAAAATAACAAAAGATGCCAGTTTTGGTGCTGCTAATTTGTTTTTGGGAATTATTGGTTCCAACGCATCTAATGATGTGCGTGACTTAAATATTGAAACAAACGCAAAAATATTTGCTGCAGAAAATGTGGGCAATGCGTTAACAGTAAACTTTGGTGGATTTATTGGAATAAACGCTGGAAATATTTCAAACATAGAAATCGGCGTTGATGTTGAAGTTCAAAAAGATGCAAATGCCACCGGAACAGTTGGGGGACTGATTGGTCAAAACACTGCTTTTGTTGATTTGATTAGGGCATATGGTTCAATTAAGGCTTCTGTTGCAAGCACTGGTGGAAATATAATTCAAGCCATGGGTGGAGTTGTTGGAAGCAGCTCACAAAACTTGCAACACATCATGTCTAGCGTTGTTGTTGGAAATGCGAAAAACGTTGGTGGTGTTGTTGGTTGGCTGACTTCAACAAGTTTAAGTGATTCTGTTTACTCAATTTATTCTGGAACAATGAATGCTGTTTATAGTTATGAAATGGACGCATTTGTTGGTGGACTTGTGGGTTATTTGGAAAATGGAACAATTGATTCATCTTATGTGATGAGTTATGCAACAGGCTGCTCCGAAGAAATTGTTAGCAGCGCATTCGCTGGAGGACTTGTTGGATATTTGGGTGGCGGTTGCGCGGTTCGTAAATCATTCTTCTCAGCAAGTGTGAAAGCAAGCGTTGCTGGTGGTGTTGCTGCAGTGTATGGAAGCACTAGCAATAATCTTGTTATTGAAAACTGTTTTGTGAAAGGAATGGTGACTTTCTTCAATCAACCAAGTGGTTATGATGGCTCTGGAATTTCTGGAGGGGCGGGACTTCTTCTTGGGAACAAAAACACACAGGCTTCTGCCACAAAAACATATGTGACAGCGCAAGGATATGTTATTGATGAAAACGATAGTAGTAGAGTTATGGTGCCAACTCCTTTTAGACTCAATGTGAGTGTTGCGAATAATTCTGGTGTTTATGTTTTGGACACATCTTTCAAAAGCACTGATAATGATGACGAGTTTAATTATGCTCCTGCTTTAACTCTTGCACAAATGAGAGACAGAACGCAAATAGAGGACACATCATTCTTTAAAAATGCTTACATGACAGAGCTGCATTTTTATAAGCCGGGTGAAACCACGGAAGGAGAGTGGACTGTTACCGAACAAAATGACAGTGAGCCAATTTTGAAGGGGCTATATCCAACAATCCCAACAGACATCACAGCCCTTTCTGTTGATGAAAAACTAGATGGAGTTTATTATGTTTCAAACAATGAAATCATCATTTCTCTATCTGATTATTATAAGTCTTATGAAGATGTTCTTGCAAGAAATGCAAACAACTTCTTTAAGCTAAAAATTTCACCAAACTCAAGTTCTGGATATGAACTTGTGAACACTGTTGATGAGTCAACAACAGAAGGTCAAATTGTTGTGAATGATTTGAGAAATATTTGGATTAATGTTTTGAACTCAAACACCTCAGTTCTTTCAACCTCTGCATCTAACCTATATGATTTGAAGTTCTTGTTCACAGGAAGAACGGGAACAGTGAACTTAACACTAAGTTGTGCTCAAAACACAAATGCAAGCATAACACTCACAATTTGTGTGATTGAAGGTTTTGACACATTTGATTTCTACACTTCTGGACCTTTCCACTACAACACAACACAAACAACAGAAGACACTGAAAATAAAACAAATGTTGTTTCAATTCAAAAAGAACTCAGCAAACGCATTGAAATTGCTTACACACAAAAACAAAGAATTGTTGATGAAAGTGGCGTTTCAATTGAGAGCAGAGATGTTTTGGTGCCATCAAACCTAAGCTCCGGTTTTGCAATTATGTTCAAAGAAGGAAAATTTGGTTTTGGCTCTGATAGATTCAAAGAAGTGATCAGTGGAACAGAAGTTGTCACAAGACAAACCATTTTAAACTCTTTCAAAGAAAAATATGATATTAGCACAATTAAAACAAAATATCTTGGCTTTAATGTTTTCTTGGAACAAGAAGGCTTCTATTATAAAGACGGAAGCAATTTTGTTCGTGTGACGGGTTCAAATTATTCCGAACTTTCAACTCCATATAGGCTCACAAACATTCAGTATATTGAACTCACAAGAGAACAGGCTAGTGCTGGTGAATATTATTACATGCAAAACGGGCGATATGTTTTGGTTACTGATGAAAACTATTCTTCATCAGGCATGTTCAGTTTGAGTGCTGAGCCTGTGAAAGTGGTGCAAGAAGAAATCACAAGTGCCGATGACAGCTTAATTGTGTTTGTTGATGGATATAAATATGCAAAGATATTGAAAGATTCAGCAAAAACAACATATGTGTTTGCATATTATGAAAACTCAAATAACCTAACAATTTTTGCAAATGACACAACAGAAAGTGATGAACAAGTTTGGTTCACAAAATATTATGTTTTGGAAAACAATTCACAAAAAGTTGCATATTATCTTAACACAGAGTTCTGCTTGTTCATAAAAGTTTATTCTGGAATCACGGAACTTAATGTTAGTGGGGCAAAAGAAATTGTTGACATGGAAAGAAGGGCTCCATCAGATGAGTTTTTAAGCGATATAACATTTGTTTCAGATTCTCCATATGACCTAACTTATGGGGTTAATGTAACGCTATATCAATTGAACACAAAAACAATCCACGCAGGAAACACAATTGTTTATGACAACGCTTTAGGTCAAAACCCACAAGCATATTCAACAATTAATTCATATTATGAAAAATACTTAAACCTAGATGATGGAAGTTATGTTCAAATAACTGGAAGCAACACAATGCTCAGTGAAGATGGATTGATGCTTATTCTGTTCTTAGATGGAGAAAAAGAAATTGCATCATCAAAATATGATGAAACAGCAGTTGATAAAAGAAAGAACACAATAAGTGAAGATGAGATGGAAAAATATACTTTTGGATTGGATAGAATTGACTCTTCTCACTGGACATTTTCACTATCTTTGTGGCAAAGTTTCTACAACAATTTGGATGAAGTTTTGGCATTTAGATTGGAAGTTACAAATGTTGACAAAGATTCAAATATAACAAAATCTATTTACTTCAAGTTTTCACCAATTGCGGTGACAGATGTTGATATTCATCACTACACTGACGCAGAACTTGAAGAGGGCGATGGAACACTCGCTTCAAACTATCTAACAAACGCAGGAATTATTCCAACCGACACAATTTTGGCTGGAGACTATGGATTGTTGGAAATCAAACTAATTCCAGAATATGGCGCGTTTAACTCACTAAATGTTTCTGGAACAGGAACAAACCTAGACAAAATTAACTTTGTTCAAAGAGTTAAGAACACATATGTTGCTTTAACTAATGACGGAATTGTCAC
>JAEEGL012398337.1_pt1 | contig 11703 bp, 10 predicted proteins | sample 9134231 | NCBI WGS metagenome assembly JAEEGL01 (sample SAMN16246548, study PRJNA631951) | gut metagenome | biome: gut microbiome; feature: rumen; material: fiber-attached | host: Bos | place: Iran: Karaj | collected 2018-10
CTACGCCAAGGATTATCAGGGTTTCTTCACGAGAATCATCAGTAAAGTGAGCGCCTTTACTGTTTCACAATACATCAACAAGATTAATCACAAGCCCATCGGCAGGATCAAGTATGCGCTCGCTTAATTCCGCCAACGGGTACCTTTACAATCATTCCATCATAAGCCAATTCCACACCATCGGGCAAGAGTTTAGGCGAATCAGCATGCAGTCCCATGCGGTCACTCATGTGGATGAGCAGCACACGACCAGGCTTAATCCGCCTGATTACAGCGAGTGTCTCGTCAAGGCACATGTGGGACATGTGCTCACCCACACGCAACGAGTTGATGACCAGCAAGGGTACTCCTGCCAAGCTCTCCACCACCTCGTCATCAATGGTCTTTGCATCGGTGATATAGGCCAATGGGCCGATGCGGAATCCCAAAATGGGGAGCATGTAGTGCATTACAGGAATGGGCTCGACGCGTACACCCTCAACCAAGAATGGTGTGTCATCGTCAATGACATGCTGCTCGAACTGTGGCACACCGGGATAGGGATTTTCGGCAAAACAATAGGGAATGCGTTTGTGCAGATTCATCAAGACATCGGCACGGGCATAGAGCGGCATCGGGCGCTCAAAGCAATAGGCCCTCAGGTCGTCCAATCCTGCCACATGGTCAAAATGGATGTGCGTCAACAATACCGCATCCAAATTGTCGTCGCTAGCCCGAAGCATCTGTGTGCGGAAATCGGGCCCGCAGTCGATGAGCAGTCTCACACCCTGGTAACGCACAATGGCCGAAGTGCGCAAGCGTTTATCTCGAGGGTCGTCGCTCATGCACACGGGACAATGACATCGCAACATGGGCACGCCTGTCGATGTACCCGTTCCCAGAAACTCTATTTCAAGCGTAGTAGGTTCCATTATTTCCTGAATTGACTCAGCAGCCCATCGACAAAGAACAGATAGGCTCCACCATCATAATACCAATATTCCCTCATGCCCGACTGGTCTGGCCGCGGGTTAATGCGTTTGGGACTTCCCAAAGCCAAACGGCACTCCTCTTTGGTCATTCCTTCCACAACGATGCCACGCGTGATACATTGCCAGTTCTCATCGGTAATCGAGGGATGGGCAGCACGAGGATCGGTGTCAGAGAATAGGGCATCAAAATCTCGCCCATGCATCGTTGACGCATTGTTGTTCATCCACACCATCGCCTGCTCATGTGTGTCAGTTGTGGTAAACAGCACCCGCAAGGGTAACACCGTGTTGCCCTGCAGGACGCTGTCGATACGAACCTTGATAAAGTGCCGTCCATCCATCATCTGCTCGGATTGACGGTCGTACCAGATGGGGGTGCGGATATAATACTCATTACCCACCAACTGCTCGGCCACATGACTCACCATGTCCAAATCGATGAGCATGGGCAGCGAGAATCCTCCATGTGATTCCTCAATCGCCTTGCCATAGCGGTAGATGACGGGGAGTCCTGTTGCCACATCGTGAAACAAGATGTCCACCTTGCTGCTATCCTGCTCCAAGGCCAGACCACTGGCCACACAACGGCTATATTCCAAAATATGTCCCGCCAGATGCAAAGTATCCTTGTCGTACCCATCGGCACGCATGAGCATCTGGTTCACTTGGTCATCAGTCACCCAGAACCTCTTGCCAGGTTTCCATGCCGGCAGCGAATCCTGATAGACACGCAAAGCGACCTCAGGATGATGACCTGTGTCCTTTTCCAATACTCGCTGCACATCCTTGTCGGTCACATGCTCAGTGACTTCGATACCCGTACCGCAAGACATCAGCGACAAGCACATCCACGCACTTGTCACTAAAAAAGACCTGATGCCCAGCGAGATGTGCCGCATAGGCGAAAATTATTTCTTCTTTTTAGACAATAAGACAGAGTCAATCGAGGTGGTCACTGTACTGATGTTAGTTTGGCCATTCATGACATCGCCTATGACCTCACCCACGGCCTCGTCAGAATTCATGCCATTTTTCACCTTTAAAGCGGTGAGATAAGGGGCATTACGTTCTTTTGATTCCTTGACGGCCTTCCGGAAGTTGGCAATAGCCACCGAATCACCAGTCGCGATCACTTCCTTTTCGGTTTGACGGATGGCTCTTTCGGCCGCCAGAGCAGCAGCCGTATCCTGCTTTTCTACCGACTGGTCAAGTTCTTGCGCCAACTTTTGACCTTTCTCGGTATACTTTGAGGCGGAATCACAACCAACGAGTGACAGCATAAAGGCTGCTGCCAACAAAATCATGTACTTTTTCATTTTATTCTTAGTTATTGAAGTAATTAAATTCATTTTTTGATATAGTCCGCTAATTTAGACTGATCCAGAACCCGCAAGCCGTTGCTGTCATAGTCGATGATTTCTTCATCGACCAGTTTATCGAGCGAGGAGATTAGCGTGGTTCGCTGTGTACCCAACAGTGTACACAAGTCCTTTTGCTTAAACCGCAGCACCACATCAGTCGCTCCAGCGATCACCAGAGAATCCATCATCATGGCCAAACGATCGATAACAGAGTTCTCTTTAATCGCCACATAAGATGAACTGTTACGCTGGCTACCCGATGACAGGTAATTCAGGATATTGAACAAAAACACTTTATCGGAACCCAGCATCGTGACGTAGTCGCTCTTGCGGAGCTGCAAGATGCCGCAGGGCCCGTCGGCAACAGCAGAGTAAGGATATGTCGTTTCCCTGCCGAAAAGGTATTCTGCTGCCAACACATGCGGACTTGGCAATGTCTGCAACAAAGACACCCGCAAACAATCAAACGGGGTTTCCAACCTCACCTGTCCCGAAACGATGAAGCGCATGTGAGTACACTGGTCACCGGCGGCAAAAATCTGTTCGCCGTTACGGAACTTGAGGAAGTGAAAAGGCAGCTTCTCGACCAGCGCAGTGATTCTATCAGAACTCACTCCCTGGAAAAGAGGCAACTGCATCAACTGTTGATACATACTGTTCATTATCCCAGCGACTTAAGGTTCACCATCAGCTCAGCACGTCAATCACCTGTTCAATGGTCAAGGTTTGCTGTTCGCCAGTAGTCATGTTCTTGAGTGCAATGGTGCCGTTCAGTACCTCATCGGCTCCAATGATAGCCACAAAAGGAATTTGGCGGTCATTGGCATAGTTCATCTGTTTCTTCATCTTGGCACTGTCAGGATAAAGCTCGGCATTGATGCCTGCACGCCTCAAGGCCATCATGTGACGCAACGACATGGCAGCTTCCTGTTCACCAAAGTTGACAAACATTACCCTTGCCGTGGCCATCGTGTCGGCAGGATAGAGGTCGAGCGCATTCAGCACATCATAGATGCGGTCGGCACCAAAGCTGATGCCCACACCCGACAGTCCTGGCATGCCGAACACTCCCGTCAGGTTGTCATACCTGCCGCCTCCCGTAATGCTGCCAATGGCCACATCCAGGGCCTTAACCTCAAGGATAGTGCCTGTATAGTAGTTCAATCCGCGTGCCAGCGACACATCGAGTTCAACCTGAGCACGCGTGCCAAGTGTTGCTACATGGTTCAGCACATAGCGCATCTCCTCGATGCCCTTCATGCCCACCTCACTACTTGCCAGCATACCAGCCAGGGCTGTGAGACGCTCCTCGTTGGTACCTTCAAGCGCCAACAGGGGCTGCAGGGTAGCAATGGCCTCATCACTCAAGCCTTTCTCTTTGAGTTCGGCATTCACGTTATCGATACCGATCTTGTCAAGTTTGTCGATGGCTACAGTGATGTCGATAATCTTATCGGCTGCACCGATGATCTCGGCAATACCGCTCAAAATCTTGCGGTTATTCAACTTGATGGCGACATTGATGTTGAAACGGTTAAACACCTCATCAATCATCGTTACCAGTTCCACCTCATTCAGCAAGGAGTCGCTGCCCACGATATCGGCATCACACTGATAGAACTCGCGGTAACGGCCTTTTTGGGGACGGTCGGCACGCCACACGGGCTGCACCTGATAGCGCTTGAACGGCATTTGCACGTCGTTGCGGTGCTGCACGACATAACGCGCAAAGGGCACCGTCAAATCATAACGCAGTCCTTTCTCACAGATCTTGGTGGTCAAGTGCAGTGAGTCGTGGGCCGTCAACAGGTCGTCGGGAGCATCCTTGAGGTAGTCACCGCTGTTCAGGATTTTGAACAGGAGTTTGTCACCTTCCTCGCCATACTTGCCCATCAGCGTGGACAGGTTCTCGATGGCAGGGGTTTCTATCTGCTGGAAGCCGTAAAGCAAGAAAACGTCCTTAATGGTATTAAAAATATAGTTGCGACGCGCCATCTCAATGGGTGAGAAGTCGCGGGTTCCCTTAGGGATGGATGGTTTTTGTGCCATTTTATTGATAAGATCTCTTATAATCAGTTTTAATGTTAACGACGGTTGCCGCCCAGGAACATGGCTGCATAATATAATAATGTAGCCAGTGAACCGATAGCAGCCACGACATAGGTATAGGCAGCAGCATGCAAGGCATCCTTGGCATAGCCTAACTGTTCACCAGCAACAATGCCTGAACCCTCCAGCCACTTGATGGCACGGCGGCTAGCATCCACCTCGACGGGCAATGTCACAAAACTGAAAACCACTGTTGCAGCAAACATGGCAAGGGCAATATACAAAGGCAATACCGTCATTTCATACAAGACAACACCAGCAAGCAGCAGCCACTGCACGGTCTTGGAAGCGAAAGAGACCACAGGCACCATCTTGGTGCGCAGCTGTAGCATGCTGTAGCCCACCTTGTGCTGCACGGCGTGACCACACTCGTGGGCAGCAACGGCAGCGGCAGCTATGCTGTTGGTTCCATACACTGGCTCACTCAGGTTCACAGTCTTGTTAGCAGGGTTGAAGTGGTCGGTCAACTGGCCGCTTACGCTAGTTACCTGCACGTCTCCACAGCCATTCTGCTGCAACATGGCAGCAGCGATGTCACGTCCCGCCATGGGCACGCCCAGAGGGATTTTACTATACTTGGCAAATTTTGATTTGAGGGAGTTCTGAACAATCAAGCTCAGGATAAAAATACCTCCCATTAAGATGTACACTAACATAATTTTAGTATTTAGTTGATAATTTTGTCTCGTCAGCAGATAGTTGGCACGAAAATTGTAGAGCAAAGCGCCGGACAACATTCTGCACCGCAAAGGTAAAGAATTTTGGTCGCAAAAACGTTGAAAAGCGTAATAAAAGTGCTAAAAAATGAAAATTGGGAGCAAAAAAGTTTGTCAATTCAAAAATAGCCGTTACATTTGCGGCGTTGATTCGTTTTATTATTAATCATTTATTTTAAAAGTTGTTTTATTATGAAGAAGTTTTTATTGATGTTTGCAGCTGTTGCTGCTATCGCACTTGTTGGTTGCAAGACCGAAACCAAGCCCGCTGAGGAGGCTGTTGAAGAGGCTCCCGTAGCTGAGTACACTGTTGACGGCGTTGCCGCTGACCTGTTGAACTGCGCTGATGAGGCACAGGCACTTGGCCTGCTCGATGGTATCAAGGCTAAGGCTGAGGAGTTGCTGAAGGGTGGTGACCAGGCTGGTTACTTCAACATCATCAACATCCTGAAGACCGTTTGGGACAACAACAAGGATGCCATCCTGGCTAAGATCCCGAGCCTGGCTGAGAAGATCACCGGTTACATCGATGTTCCCGAGGAGATGAAGGCTGGTTTTGCTGAGTTCGTAGCAAAGCAGGCTGCTGAGAAGGTTGGTGAAGCTGTTGACGCTGCTACCGATGCTGCCGCTGAGAAGGTAGAAGGAGCTGTTGACGCTGCTAAGGACGCTGCCGGCAATGCCGTTGATGCTGCCAAGGAGAAGGCTGCTGAGGGTGTTGACGCTGCTGCCGAGAAGGTTAAAAATGCCATCAACTAATCATTGTACCTGATTATTCATTAATCCTAATAGATCAGGGCTGGCTCTCAACGGGCCAGCCCTGATTGTTTATTGATGCAAGCCGGAGGCTTGCAATACTCCGACAGGCTTGCAATACCATGACAGGCTAGCGGGATGCGGCAGACTTTTGATAGGCCAGACGCTCGTCGCCGCTGAGCAGGTAGATAATGCCGCAGTAGGTGAAGCCGTAACGGTCGATGACGTGACGCATGATGACGTTGTCACGGTGGGTGTCGATGCGCAAACAGCCCGCAACACCCATGCAGTAATCCATCACGTCGTTGAAGATGCCGTGACTTGCTGCCGTGCTAGCCAAGCGGTGCACCACATAGTAGGGCTTGTCATCCAGCCATTGGCCCTCGTAAATCTCCTTATAGGTGGGCTCGGGACCAGGAATGAAGGCGAATGAGGCCACAATCTCCCCACCCTGCTCCACACACAAGTAGCAATGCCCGTTGTTGATGTCCTCAACAATGGTCTCACGGCTTGGATAGCCGTCAATCCACTGGTTGACGTTGCCGCACGAGCGCATGATACCCCGCGCCTCCTCGATGAGGCGCATGATGACGGGCACATCGTCCATCCTTGCTTTTCTAAATGTCCTATTCATCGTTATCTCATGAAATTAATTATCAGGGCTCTTGAGTTGTGATGCCGTCGCGTCGCATCATGGCGTCGATGCGGGGCTCTGCGCCACGGAAACGCTTGTACAACGTCATCGGGGGCTCGGTACCACCGCGGGAAAGAACGTTATCGACCCACTGGCGAGCAGTCTCACGATTGAAGATGCCATCCTGCTTGAAGCGGTCAAAGGCGTCACACTCGATCACCTCGGCCCACTTGTAGCCGTAATAACCGGCCGCATAGCCACCCGAGAAGATGTGGGTGAACTGCGGTGACATGATGCAGCCCTCGACAGGTTCAAAGGCCTTCACATCGCGAGTCGCGTTATACTCGAACTGGAAGTCATCGCCCTCGTAGGGCTCGGTGATGGTGTGCCATGCCATATCGAGGAAGCCGAAGCCCAACTGACGCACACAGGCATAGGCCGCGCCATATTGCGACGAAGCCAACAGGCGGTCGATCAACTCCTGCGGAACCGGTTCGCCCGTCTGGTAATGACGGGCAAAACTGTCCAGGAATACACGCTCATAGACGTAATTCTCGTTGAACTGTGAGGGGACCTCGACAAAGTCACGATAAACATTGGTGCCCGAGAGGGACTGGTACTTGCAGCGGGACAACAGCTGATGCAAAGCGTGGCCGAACTCGTGCATAAAGGTCTCGACCTCGCGTACGGTGAGCAGCGAGGGTTTCGTGTCGGTGGGACGGGTGAAATTCATCGTCAAGGTGACCAGCGGACGCACGTCATTACCGTTCTCGTCGATGTACTGCTCGCGGAAACTTGTCATCCAGGCTCCACTCTGCTTAGTGGCACGTGGGAAGAAATCGACGTAAAGCATACCCACAGCCTTGCCGTCCTCGTCGGTCACGTCAAATACCTCGACCTCGGGATGGAAGACCTGGGCATCGTGATTGGGGATGAAACGCAGGCCATACATCCGCTTGGCAAAGCCAAACACGCCTTGGGTTACACGGGTAAGCTCAAAATAAGGCCTGAGCAACTCGTCGTTGATGTCAAACATCGAGTCTTTCTCCTTGTTGCTGTAATAGCTATAGTCCCATGGCATGATTTCGACTGGTTTGCCTTCCTGCTGGCTGGCAAACTCGGTGAGGCGCTGCATTTCCCTGCGTTCAACGGGCAGATATGCGTCACGCAACTGGTCGAGCATGTTATAGACCGCCTGGGGCCTCTCGGCCATCGCGTGCTGCAATTTATACTCAGCGTAACATTTGCAACCCATCAGACGGGCAATTTCCAGACGGGTGTTGGCGATGTCTCGTAGGATATCCAGGTTGCAGTATTCGCCGCTGGTGCACTGGCGGTTGTACATCTTGTACAACTTCTCGCGCAGGTCACGGCGTTCGCTATACTTCATGAACGGGATGTAGCTGGGCGCATCCAGCGTTACCAGCCAGGCATCGTCACGACCCTTGTCTTTTGCAGCCTGCTTGGCAGCATCCAGGGCGCTCTCGGGCAAGCCGGCAATATCGTCCTCGGTGAGCCAGAGTTCATAACGGGGAGTCTCTTTGAGGGCGTTTTGGTCAAATTTCAAGGTCAGTTCGGTCAAACGCTTGGACAACTCGCGATAGCGGTCACGGTCAGCACCTTGCAGGTTGGCACCGCTGCGCACGAAGCCGTCGTAGGTTTCGCGCATCAGCATCTGGTCCTCGACATCGTGCTTGGATGCATCAAAGTTGTCATGAACGTGTTTGACCCGTTGCCACAGCTGCTCGTTGAGGGTGATACTGTTGAAATGTTCACTCAATACGGGCGCCATGCGGTTGCTCACTTCCATCAACGCGTCATCGGCATGAGCCGAGAGCATGGGATAAAACACGCCCAGGACACGGTTCAACGTTGCCCCGGCACGATCTAGTGCCACGATGGTGTTCTCGAAAGTCGCCTCAGCCCCGTTGGCCGTGATGGCTTGTACTTCGGCATCATGTTCCTGGATGCCCCGGCGGATGGCCGGTTCATAATCGGCCGTAGTGATGCGGTCGAAGGGGATTGCCCCACCCGTTGTCTTGAACGGCTTGAAAAATATATTGTCCTCAATCATTGTCACTAATCTCTAATTACTAATCTCTATTCCAAATCAACTACAGTGATGCCCGCACCGCCAAACTGGACGTGCTCGTCACGGTAGGACTTCACGCCGCTAACGGTGTGCAGGTATTCACGGATGGCCACCTTTAGGGCGCCGGTTCCCGTTCCATGCAGGATGCGCACGCGCTGGGCACTGAACTGGATGGCATCATCGATAAAATAGGTAATGGCCTGCAAAGCCTCGTCGGCACGCATGCCTCGCACATCAATATCGGGTTTGAAGTTCAACTGGCGCGTGCGTATCTCGTCGGTTGTGGAACGTCCCAGCGACTCGGCTTTAGGCGTTTTCTCCTTGCGCATGGTGCGTTCCACCTGGTTGGCCTCGATGCGCGTTTTGATATTCCCAAAGGCCACCAATGCATATTTCTCGTCGATGCTGATGAGTGTACCCACGGTCGAAGTGCCCTTGATGACCACATTATCGCCCGCTTGCAGGGGACGGTTCTTGTCTGTCTGTTGGGGCTTAGCTTTCTTCTTGGGCGGCTTGCGGTGGGCTTTGTCTTTGGGCGTGAGTTCGGTGAGGCGGGCAGGAGCCTCGGGCTCCTCGGCATTGAGGCGCTGCTTGAACTCGTCGAGCTGGCGGCGCAGTTCTTTGGTGCGTTCCTTCTCGGCCTGTTCGCGGCGGATCTCCTTGATGGTCCGCTCGATTTGGGCATTGCTGCCCTGCAGGATTTCCTGGGCCTCGGCACGTGCATCGTGGATGATCTGACGATGCTCGGCGCGGATGTTGTCGAGGCGTTCGTCATAGTCGGCAATCATCTGGTCGAGGCGTTTCTCCTTGGCACGCACGTCCTGGCGTTTGTTTTCCCAGTAGCGGCGGTCACGAACGATGTCAAGCAGATACTTGTCCATGTTGATATAGTCGCTGCCCACGATTTCACTGGCCTTGTCGATGACCTGTTGAGGCAGACCCGTCTTGCGGGCTATCTCGATGGCAAACGAGCTGCCGGGATAACCCATCGACAACTGGAACAGGGGCTGCATGTGCTGGCGGTCGTAGAGCATTGCGCCATTGATGACGCCATCGGTCTCATCGGCAAAATGCTTAAGATTCTGGTAGTGGGTCGTAACCACTCCCATCACCTGGTGCTCGTTGAGCTGCTCCAGGATGGACTGAGCGATGGCACCGCCAATCTGGGGTTCGGTGCCACTACCCATCTCGTCGATAAGGATGAGCGTCTCCTTTCCCCCCTTGGAGAGGAAAAGTTTCATGTTCTGCAGGTGGCTGCTATAAGTGCTTAGGTCGTTCTCGATGCTCTGCTGGTCACCAATGTCGATAAAGATGTCATGAAAAATGCCCATGTGGGAATTGTCGCGCAACGTGGGCAACAGGCCGCACTGCATCATGTACTGTACCACGCCCACAGTCTTGAGGCATACCGATTTGCCACCGGCATTAGGGCCCGAGATGACCAGGATACGGTTCTGCTTGTTCAGGTTGATGTTCAATGGTACCACTTCCTTGCCTTGACTTCGCAACGAGAGCATCAGGGCGGGATGAATAGCCGTGTACCATTCCACAACAGGTTTGCGGTCGACGTGGCACAGCTGGGCACCCACGTCTTTGGCAAACAAGGCCTTGGCGCGGATGAAATCCAACTGTCCCAAGGTTTCAAGAACGCCTGCCAGTTCATCGAGATGCGGACGGATCTGGTCTGTCACCTCGGTGAGGATGCGGATGATTTCGCGGGCGATTTCGGCCTCGGTCTCGCGGATGCGATTATTGGCCTCGACGATGGCATCGGGCTCGATGAACACCGTTTTGCCCGTGGCACTCTCGTCATGAACGATGCCATGCAGTTTGCGCTTGTTCATGGCACTCACGGGCAGCACCAGGCGACCGTCGCGCAGCGAGGGCTGCACGTCATTGTCGAGAATGCCGTCCTGCTTACCCTGGGCAATGATGCGCCGCAGGGTACCGTTGATGCTGCTGGTCACACGGGCTATCGAGACCCGCAGCTCATGCAGGTGTGGCGATGCCGTGTCCTTGATATTGCCGGCCTTGTCGAGCACATGCCCAATGGCACTGCTCAACTCGGGAAAGGCCTGCATGCCGCTGGTGAGTTCGCGCAGGCGCGGATAGGGCGAATTGCCGTCGCCGTCGGAGGCAAAGAAACGTACCACCTGGCTCACGGTGACCAATAGGCGCTGCAGGTCAAACAAGCGTTCGGCCGACAGGAAAGTGCCCGGTGTGGAAACCTCCTTGAGCACCACACGCAGGTCAAAATAGTAACTTAACGGGAACTCACGGCCAGTCTGCACGATAGACAGGAACTCGTTGGTCTCTTCAAGCCAACGGATGACCTCGTCGCGACGGGTCGAAAAACGCAAGCGCGGCACATTGGCAGTACCCAACGCGCTCACGCAGTGGCGTTCCAATTCCCGCCTGACGGCATCAAAGCCAATCTTGGTCTCAAAAGATGAGGGATAAATCATAGGCACAAAATTAGTCTTTTTTCGCGGAATGGAGAAATAATTTGTATCTTTGCGGCATCATAGGGAAATATCCCTAGACATAATCATCAATCAAATCTTATCTATCTGATTCGAGAAAAAACGAAGCCTCGTTGTCGTTCAACAGAATGCAACGAGGCCCTTTTTATCATTTTTTTCACCAAAATTGGGCAAGAAACAAAAAAAAGAACTACATTTGCAAGTTAATCACCGAAAATTCAATTAACCTACACATTAATAACTAACTCAATTTTTATGAAGAAATTTTTATTCTTACTGCTCGCATCGGCTATTTCGTTCAACATGATGGCCGATAGCAAGGTTGTTGTCCCCGACAGCACCGGTTTCAAGTTCACCGACACCAAGGTTATCCGTCACACCCCCGTCAAGGACCAGAACAAGTCCGGAACGTGCTGGTGCTACTCGACCAACTCCTTCTTCGAGAACGAGATCCTGCGTCTGACCGGCAAGGAGGTTCACCTGAGCGAGGGCTTCGTGGTTAACCACTGCTACTATGACAAGGCCATCAAGTACATCCGCATGGATGGCACGATCAACTTTGCCGAGGGTGGCGCTGCCGAGGA
>JAEEGL014211624.1_pt1 | contig 11703 bp, 9 predicted proteins | sample 9134231 | NCBI WGS metagenome assembly JAEEGL01 (sample SAMN16246548, study PRJNA631951) | gut metagenome | biome: gut microbiome; feature: rumen; material: fiber-attached | host: Bos | place: Iran: Karaj | collected 2018-10
AAGGGTAAAAATAAGAAAAAAGAAAGCAAATACCCATGGAGCCGGATGCTGATGGGTATAGGCAAGAAAAAAGAAAGCAAATACCCATGGAGCCGGATGCTGATGGGTATAGGCAAGAAAAAAGAAAGCAATTACCCAAGAGTCCGGCCAGCAAAGGGTAAAAATAAGAAAAAAGAAATAAAATACCCAAGTATCCGGTTGGCAAAGGGTATATACAAGAAAATAAGGAAGAAAAATGATCAAAGGCGCTATATTTGATATTGATGGAGTGCTTCTAGATTCTATGATCATATGGACTGATCTGGGAGAGAGGTACCTGAAAAGCATTGGCGCAGTACCTGAGGAAGGACTTATGGAAAAACTGTTTTCCATGAGTATGGAGCAGGGCGCCCAGTATCTAAAGGATACATACAATATTGATAAATCAATTCCTGAAATATTGAAGGATATAAATAAGATATCAGAAGACTTTTATTATTATGAGGTTCAGGCAAAACCAGGGGCTGAGGAGCTTATGAAATTGTTCAAGTCTCATGGCATTAAAATGGTGGCGGCGACCTCCAGTCCTAGAAGCCATGTAGAAATGGCACTCATCAGAGTTGGTTTACATAACTATCTTGATAGGGTATTTACAAACAGCGAGATAGGGGTTAGCAAGCATGAGCCTGATATCTACAATATGGCGGCTGAGTCTATGGGTACAGCTCCTGAAGAAACATTTGTCTTTGAGGATTCGCTCTATGCCCTGAAGACCGCAAAGTCGGCGGGGTATGTGACAGTGGGAGTCTTTGATGCTAACGGCGAACGCGACCAGGAAGGACTTGAAGCAAACGCTTCCATATATCTTAAGAGCCTCTCAGACAGCCGACGTATTGAGGAAATTCTATAGAATCATATCCATGGAATCAGATCTATAGAACCATATTATTGATGAGAATTTGTATTAACACAACAATAAATAATTGAATTAAAAAAGTAATGAATATTTGTATTAACACAACAATAAATAATTGAATTAAAAAAATAATGAGTATTTGTATTAACACAATATAAATAACACCCGCGGCGTGTTGGGGGCACCACCTCATGTCGCGTTACAAAATTAGTGCTAAGTTAAAGAGAAAGAGGTAAACACGTATGAACACAGCATTAACGATCGCAGGCAGCGATTCCTGCGGAGGCGCCGGTATCCAGGCAGATATCAAGACTATGACAGCAAATGGTGTATATGCCATGAGTGCTATCACAGCTCTTACTGCTCAGAACACAACCGGCGTAACAGATATTATGGAGGTGACACCGGAGTTTCTGGCTGAGCAGCTGGATGCTATTTTCAGTGATATATATCCTGATGCAGTTAAGACCGGTATGGTTGCTTCCACAAGCCTTATAGAAACAATAGCTTCAAAGCTTAGAGACAATAAGGTTAAGAATGTAGTTGTGGATCCAGTCATGGTGGCAACAAGTGGAGCCAAGCTCATAAGTGATGATGCAATCGAGACACTTAAGAAGGAACTGCTTCCGCTGGCAACTGTGATCACTCCAAATATTCCTGAGGCTGAGGTTCTGTCCGGTATGGAGATCAAGTCTGAAGAGGATATGATCAAGGCAGCTGAGATGATCAGCAATACTTTCGGTTGTGCGGTTCTCTGCAAGGGCGGCCACAAGGTTAATGATGCCAATGATCTGCTTTATAGAGATGGCGGATATGTGTGGTTCAAGGGTAAGAGGATCGACAATCCGAACACTCACGGAACAGGATGCACACTGTCCAGTGCCATTGCATCAAATCTTGCTAAGGGTGAATCTCTGGACAACGCAGTATTATATGCAAAGAATTATATATCAGGAGCTCTGGGAGCTATGCTGGACCTGGGCAAGGGCAGTGGTCCTATGAATCACGCATTTCAGGTAAATGCTGATTTTAAGGAGGTGCAGTAATGAGTGAGCAGGAGAAAACAGTAAAGAAGACTTCGGTCCTCAGCAACAGCCTTATCTGGTTTGGCGCCGGAGTTTCCATCGCAGAAATTCTCACAGGTACTTATATAGCATCTCTGGGATTTGCAAAGGGAATGGCAGCCATAGTTCTGGGACATATCATCGGCGGATTAATGATGTTTGCGGCAGGCATGATCGGCGGTAGAACTGGTAAGAGCGCCATGGAAACCGTAAAGATGAGCTTCGGCGAATATGGCGGAAAATTCTTCTCCCTGTTAAATGTACTGCAGCTGGTAGGCTGGACAGCCATAATGATTTATGATGGTTCCCTGGCAGCAGATGGGATTTTCTCAACCGGTTCATGGATATGGGCTATAGTAATTGGTGTTCTTATCATTGTATGGATACTCATAGGTATTACAAACCTTGGTAAAGTTAATACCATTGCAATGGCAGCATTATTTATACTCAGCCTTATCCTGTTCAAGGTAATATTCTTCGGAAAAGGTTCTGCAAATGCAGTTCCCGACGATGGCCTTACATTTGGCGCAGCAGTGGAGCTTAGTGTAGCAATGCCACTTTCATGGCTTCCACTTATAAGCGACTATACCAGAGAGGCAGAGAAACCAACACAGGCAACAGCCGCATCCGTACTTGTATATAACCTGGTAAGTATATTTATGTATCTCATAGGTATGGGCGCAGTTATTCATACAGGAGAGTATGATATAGCATCCATCATGGTTAAGGCCGGACTAGGAATAGCCGGACTGCTTATAATCATCTTCTCAACAGTTACAACAACTTTCCTTGATGCATATTCAGCCGGTGTATCCAGCGTTTCCATCTGGAAGAAGATAAATGAGAAATGGGCTGCTCTGGTGGTAACAGTTATAGGAACTGTTGCAGCATGTATCTTCCCTATGGATGATATAACAGATTTCCTATATCTCATTGGTTCTGTATTTGCACCAATGATCGCTATTCAGATAGCAGATTATTTCATACTGAAGGCCGATTCTAAAGAGGATAAGACCATCGGAGTTGCAAATATAATAATCTGGGTTATAGGATTTATTCTGTACAGACTTTTAATGAAAGTTGATATAATTGTAGGAAATACTGTTCCGGATATGATAATTACTGTTATAATATGTGTAGTAACAGGCAAACTGATTCTTAGGAATAATAAGAAGGAAATCCGGAATGAGCAAGAATAATAAAAAGAAAACAAAATATAATTGGAAAAACCTTTTTATATTAGAAACAGTGCTGGTGCTTGTCGCCGGCGCTGTTTTATTTGGTTTTTACATGAAAGGTCATAGGAAGAATTCTGAGGGGAAAACAGCGACTGAGGCTGCTAATGAATTTGAAGATATATCCGATTCAAATGTATCGGATGGATCAAATACATCAGAAGGATCAAATGTATCAGATGGATCAAATACATCTGAAGAATCAAATTCATCGACGGGCGATGGTACAGCGGAAGATGATACATATGACGAAGAGCCTCCCGTTACGGATGAGGAAACAGGAATAGTCTACATGCCAGGTGTTACTGCGGCAATGAGTCATCCTTCTTACTGGATATCCAAGCAGGATGATCCAGATAAGGTGCTGGCTGACAGTGCTCAGATAGCTGAGATCAATAAAGCTATGATAAGTACATCTTCATGTAAAATGTACGACCTGGAAAATTATACAGAGGATGATGGCAGATTTGGAATCGTTGTACATCAGACTGATATCAAATCAAATCCGACGAATTCACTAAGTAATGGTGATGATGTGAATTTTGATATGAATCAGCTGGCAGGAGCTAAGATAAATGAACCGGTTGTTATCATAGATGAAACTTCAGAGGGAGATTTCTACAAGGTTCGTACATTGGATTATGAAGGCTGGGTAAGGGCTGAAGATGTAGCAGTATGCTCTGATAAAGAACAGTGGCTGAATGCCTGGAGGTTCGATGATAAAAGATTCCTTGTAATTACTACAGGCAGGATTTATATGGAGAAGAATCACGCATCACCGGCTACAGCACATTTGATGCTGTCCATGGGTACCAGGCTGGAGATAGCCGATGTGGATAGTCAGGGACTGTATGGTGGAAGAGCGGCCTACAACAGCTATCCTGTTTATATTCCTGTAAGGCAGTCGGATGGAAGCTATGACAGGGAGATATCCCTTCTTCCTGAGAACAGCAAGGTGAGCATAGGCTATCAGGAACTTACTGAGAGAAATATAATTAATACCGCTTTTGAAATGCTGGGTGATATATATGGCTGGGGCTCATCTCTTGATTCAGAGGACTGCTCTGGTTTTATACAATCTGTATATAAGACATTTGGTATATACCTTCCTAGAGATACTGATCAGCAGGAGTGTGTTCCGACGAAGAAAATATCACTATCCGGAATGGGACAGCAGGACAGAAGTGATACATTTGATTCGCTGCCTGCAGGTTCGCCCCTTTATATGAGCGGACATACAGTAATGTATCTGGGAAGTGATGACGGAAGTTATTATTGTATAAATGCTTCTGGTTCGGTGAGAGCTGCTTCCGGTGGAAAACAGAAGACGAGATCAATAATGCTTTGTGCCATCGATCAGACAAGGATGGTCAGCGATGGTTCCACCTGGTTTAGTACATTTAGACTGGCAACAGTTCCATGGGAGATGACTGATGAAGATTAGTATTTTATGCGTTGGAAAGATCAAAGAGAAGTTTTATAAGGATGCGATCACAGAATACACGAAACGCCTGTCCAGATATGCATCGGTAAATGTTGTTGAAGTCGAAGACGAGAAGACTCCTGATGGAGCCAGTGATACAGAATGTGACAACATCAAGAAGAAGGAAGCGGACAGACTGCTTAAGGCGATAGACAAATGTGGACAGGGCTCCTATGTTATAACTCTGGAGATAGAGGGGAAGAATCTGAGCTCTGAAGAAATGGCTGATAAGATCCAGAAGCTGGGAGTTGATGGAGTGAGCCATATAGTTTTCGTGATCGGAGGTTCGTTAGGACTGCATGACAGCATAACTAGAAAAGCGGATATGCATCTTAGTTTTTCAAGGATGACCTTCCCACATCAGCTGATGCGTGTAATTCTATTAGAGCAGATATATCGTTCATTCAGGATAATATCTGGAGAACCATATCATAAATAGGATAGCCGATTTGCTTTACATAATTCTAGGAATTTTATATAATTATTAGAGTATGTTGTGAGGGAATAAAATGGATATAGGCGATATAGTCTTTTTTGAAGATTTTTCACCGGTAGGTGATATTGTTACTATCTGCTTTTGTTTAGCGGTTTTTATTTTGTTGCTTATTTCCTATCTTAAGAGATCAAGAAGTCTCGTTTATTTCTGTGGATGTGTTGGTCTTCTTCTCATAGCAGCTTTTTCTGATATCACATTTCATTATCTGCAGGCACTTTCTGAAGATAGTGCATTTCTGGTGGTTACCTTCAGAACCATTTACCATGCAGCTCTATATGGAATCTTAGTATTATATGTTATGTATGCTATTGAAATAATACATATCAATTATCTGGGCTTTGAAAAGATTATTAAAGTAGCTGCCATTATTCTTATGGTGCTGCTGGTAGCCTTTGATATTCTCGGTGCATATTTCAAATTCTCATTCTATGTTGATGAAGATGGATTTGCATACATGGGTCTTAACATTTTCCCGATCGGATATCTGATATATGTAATAACGCTTATGTTATCGCTGTATATTTTCAGGAAGAATATCTATAGACAGATACTCTTCGGAGTATTTGGAACTGTTATGATGTCATTCATACTTCTTATCGTTCAGCAGTTCCAGGATCAGGCGAGCTATACTGTGGCTTCATTTATATTCCCTACGCTTTCACTTATGTACCTGATCCATTCATCACCATTTGATGTTTCTTTAGGTGCAGTCAATATAGATGGCTTTGAAAGCTATGTGAAGTATCATTATAAGAAGAATAAGGGCTTTGTTCTGCTTAGTATGTACCTCCATGAATTTGATATGGCTGATAAGAAATATCCTGATGATATGCAGGAAGTGATCCGTGATTTTGCCAGCCATTATTTTAAGGGAGCAGTACTCTTTATGCTTTCTAATGGACACATGGTCTTATGTGTTGATAAGAAGAAAAATCCAGATTATGAGAATAAGACAAATGCGATCCTTAATCAGTTTAATGAAGAATATCCGAAATACAGATTTGATTATAAGATTGCCATAGTCAATTCTGTTGATGAGATAAGTGAGAATAATAACTACATAGATTTCATCAAGTTTATAAACAGCAATATGAAACAGAATACGGTTACATTCTCTGATGATTCTTTTGTGGAAAAATTCAGAAAACACAAATATATTCTTGAAGAGGTTCTGGACATCGCCAAGAAGGGTGATCTGGATGATGAGAGAGTGCTGGTTTACTGCCAGCCAGTTTATAATATAAAAACTGGAAAGTATGATACGGCTGAAGCTCTTATGAGACTCAGACTGCCTGAGATTGGAATTGTATTCCCAGATCAGTTTATAGAAATTGCGGAACAAGAGAAGGCTATTCATGATCTGACACTTATAATACTTCATAAGACAAGTACTGCAATCAGAAAGTTCTTGGTTGAAGGATATATAGTAAATCGTATTTCAGTAAATGTATCTGTAGCAGAGCTCAGTAATCCTGAATTCTGTAATGATGTTTATAAGATAATATCAGATTGCAATATTCCATTTGACAAGGTGGCACTTGAAATAACTGAGAGTCAGAATGAATCAGATTTTAATACGATTCTTTCTATTATCGGTGAGCTTAAGGACAAGGGCGTTCTGTTCTACCTGGATGATTTTGGAACAGGTTATTCCAATATGGAACGTATCATGGAACTTCCATTTGATATCATTAAATTTGACAGATCTCTGGTTCTTGCCAGCACTAATAATCCTAAGTCCAAGATGATGGTTTCTCATATGGCTCATATGTTCAATGATATGCATTATTCAGTGCTTTATGAAGGCGTTGAGTCAGAAGAAGATGAGAACAACTTGAAGAAGATGTCTGCTCAGTATCTACAGGGATATAGATATTCAAAGCCTATACCGATAGATAAACTGGTATTATTCTTTGACAGACAAGATATAGCGTAATGAACATTATTATATAGAGGTAATTAAATGAAAACAGGTTTAGTCATGGAAGGCGGTGCCATGAGAGGTATGTTCACCGCCGGTATTCTCGATGCTTTTATGGAGGAGAGGATAAAGTTTGACGGCGCTGTAGGAGTATCTGCCGGCGCTGTTTTTGGAATTAATTACAAATCAAATCAGAGAGGACGTGCTATCAGATATAACATCAGATATGCCAATGACTGGAGGTATTGTTCCATCAGATCTCTTGTACTTACAGGTGATATGTATGGTGCTAAATTCTGTTATCACACCATGCCTAAGGAGTTGGACATATTCGACTTCGATACATTTGAAAAGAATCCTATGGAATTCTTCGTGGTGGCAACGGATTGTAATACGGGAAAACCTCTTTATCATAAATGTACTACCGGCAAGGATTATGATCTGGAATGGATGAGGGCTTCAGCATCGCTTCCGCTTGTTTCGAAACCGGTTCAGATTGGTAAGTATACTATGCTCGACGGTGGTCTGGTAGATCCTATTCCTGTTAAGTTCATGGAGAAGAGGGGCTATGATAGAAATGTGATCATACTGACACAGCCTGAGGACTATGTAAAGGAAGATCCAAAAAATCTGAAGTTTATGAAGTTAGCGCTTAAGAAATATCCGAAGGTTTATGAAGGTTTTGTAAAGAGAGCGGCATTATATAATGACACGACTGCTTATATAAGGGAGAAGGAGCAGAAGGGTGAATTGCTGGTTCTGAGACCTGAGGAGAAGCTTCCAATAAATAGAACGGAAAATGATCCTAAGCTTCTAAGAGAGGTCTATAAAACGGGAAGATATGTAGCACATAAGAGACTGGAACAGATAAAGGATTATCTCAAGGTAGATTAACATCATTGAGGGGGGTACAATTTATGGGCAAATTTATAATGGCTCTAGATGCAGGGACTACAAGTAACAGATGTATACTTTTTGATCATGATGGTAATATCGCTTCAGTTGCACAGAAGGAATTCATGCAGATATTTCCTAAACCGGGCTGGGTTGAACATGATGCAAATGAGATATGGTCAACAATCCTGGGTGTTGCTGTAGAGGCAATGGCGAAGGCAGGTGCAAAGCCTTCTGATATATCTGGTATTGGAATTACCAATCAGCGTGAGACTACCATCGTATGGGATAAGGAAACCGGTGAACCTGTTTATAATGCAATTGTGTGGCAGTGCCGCAGAACTTCTGAATATTGTGATGAGCTTAGAGATAAGGGCTTAACAGATATGATCAGATCCAAGACTGGACTGGTTATAGATGCTTACTTTTCTGCAACGAAGCTTAGATGGATTCTAGAGGAGGTCCCGGGAGTAAGGGAAAGAGCTGAAAATGGCGAGCTTCTCTTCGGTACAGTTGATACCTGGATCATATGGAAGCTTACTAAGGGAAGAGTTCATGTGACTGATTATTCAAATGCTTCCAGAACCATGATGTATAATATCACTGAGCTTAAATGGGATGAGGATATACTGAAGGAACTGAATATACCAGCCTCAATGCTTCCTGAGGTTGTGGATTCCAGCAAGGTATATGGTAATTGCAGCAAACATCTTCTGGGTGGCGAGATTCCTATAGCCGGAATAGCAGGCGACCAGCAGGCTGCGTTATTCGGTCAGCAATGCTGGCAGAAGGGCAGTGCCAAGAATACTTATGGAACAGGCTGCTTCCTTCTTATGAATACTGGAAGTGAACCTGTATTCTCAAATAATGGTCTTGTAACAACCCTTGCGTGGGGCTTAGATGGAAATGTGACATATGCACTTGAAGGTTCAGTATTTATTGCCGGTGCTTCTATACAGTGGCTTCGTGATGAGATGAGGCTTATAGATAGTGCAGAAGATTCTGAATATATGGCAAATAAGGTTAAGGATACCAATGGCTGTTATGTAATACCTGCATTTACAGGCTTGGGCGCTCCATACTGGAATCAGTATGCAAGAGGTGCGATAGTTGGTATTACCAGAGGAGTTAATAAGTATCACATAATAAGAGCAACTCTTGAAGCCATTGCTTATGAGACAAATGATGTACTTAAAGCTATGGAACTGGATCTGGGGGCACAGCTCAAGGAGCTAAGGGTTGACGGTGGTGCTTCTGCCAACAATTTCCTTATGCAGACTCAGGCTGATATAATTGATGCAACAGTAGTCAGACCTTCCTGCAGAGAGAGTACTGCACTTGGAGCAGCATTCCTTGCCGGCCTTGCAACGGGCTTTTGGAATTCTACTGACGAACTCAGGACTATTACAAGTACAGATCGTGTATTTAAACCTGAGATAGATGAAGAATCCAGACAGAAGAAGCTGGCAGGATGGAAGAAGGCAGTGGAAAGAAGCTTTGACTGGGAATCTAATTGAGACTAAAATACCCTCCTTACCAAATACGGTAAGGAGGGTAAATTTTTTATGGATTTATTACTACATTCTTAAGCTCCTGCTCAATCTCATCTTTATATTCCTGAGGCAGGTTGCCTTTTATGATCCAGTCTATGATCCTGTCACAGGCATGTGAATCAGTCTTTTCAAAGTTGTTCTCTACGTATTCATGAACCTTCTCATACTCAAAATCTTCATTTAGAATTGCATCACACATCTCGTCGAAGGTTTCTGTAATCTTACCCGGTACATTTGACCTGTAATCTCTATGGAAGCCTCTGCTGTTAGAATATGCATCGATATCATATGCAAAGAACAGCATAGGTTTTCTCATAAGTGAGAATTCGTAAATGTTCGATGAATAATCTGTTATCAGAAGATCCGTCACATAGAACAGATCATTTATATTCGGATAAGAAGATATATCATACATCCTGTCAGAATATTTCTTAGGAATAGGGACCGGCTCTGATATAAATGGATGCATTTTAAATATGAACACAGAGTTTGTTTTCTGCAGTACTTCATATAATCTGTCGAAGTCGATCATCTCATATGGGTAGTAGGCGTGCTTCTTATTTTCACCGCGGTATGTAGGGGCGAAGAGTATTACGCGCTTACTTAATATTGGGAATTTATGCAAAAGCTCTTCGGTGGTTTTTGCCCTGTATTTTGGATCCAGATATTCGTCTAGTCTTGGCATTCCTGCCGGCAGCACCATGGAATCATTTATTCCCCAGACTTCAGAGAAGAAGTGCCTTATCTTCCTGGAACCTGCAATACCGTATGTGTATTGACGATGCCCTGATTCAGGAGCAGGAGATGCGGTATGACCAAATCGACTATAGCCTGTGGATTTAAAACCGGCACCTGCGTGCCATATCTGGGTGATAACTGCTCCCTTTATCGGAAGCCAGTCAGTGGTCTGACAATGATCATCCATAAATATGTACTTCGCCCTGGCAATCTTCCTGAGGGTCTTCAGCCAGTGTAAAACTCCATAATGCTTTGTGGTTATAGCTCTGAAGGATTCCTCAGGCTTATAGCCATTTTTGATAAGAGCTTCCTTAAGAGCTTCCATATTCGAAGCTATTTCCTCACTCTGATCGTTGAACAGCAGGATGCTGTCCTTCTTTGGATGAGAGAAAGGAGCGTCGTTATAGATATAGTAAAATGTATTGTATACGGTTCTGAGAACTGCCTTTGCTATCTCGTGTCTCTTACGAACGAAAGGAGTCCTTAGTCTGTATATGATACGGATATCGGTTCTGATGTTATCAGCCGCTCTGAATTTGAAACCGCCTCTGTCCTTGAACTGGATGCGGTATTCTCTTTCGGCATGAAAATATACGAAATGCTTATTTTCGCTCCGGGCATTAATATGTTCCGGAGAAGAGTAGTCAATATATGCTCTTTCAGACTTATCAGAATCATAGGATACATAGTAAATGCCTACAGGTAACATTTTACAATTACCCGGATTAGTGATATTCAGCTTGTAGATGCCAGGATTCTCCTTACGAAGATAAGCTTTGTAGTTACCAGCTTCATTAATAATATAAGGAGAAAATGAGTCTGGCGGATTCTGGCCATCAGCCTTGATCTCAAAATATATCCAGATTCTGTCCCAATATAAACTTGTAATAGTATATTTATCGGTATATTTCATTTTATGCCTCGTTTGTTTTTTTATAAACATATAATAGGTACAAAACACTTACACCATTTTATATATTTGTTGATATGAATGCAAGCTTATTAGGGTAATAAAAACAACAAAAAGTTAAATAAACATAATTTAATTTTAAAAAAATCAAAAAAACTTAATTTTATTATTTACAACATAATTGATCTGGTATATAATTTTGCTTTAGTTGGATAAAGCATTCAAAAAATAGAAATATATAGAAAAGGAGAAAATGCTATGTCATACGTTGATGAGGTACTTGAGAAGGTACAGAAGAGAGACGCAGATCAGCCTGAGTTCCTTCAGGCAGTAACAGAGGTGCTTAGTACACTTCGTCCAGTTATCGAGCAGGACGAGGAGAAGTATCGTAAGCTTGCTATCCTTGAGAGAATTACAGAGCCAGATCGTCAGATCATGTTCAGGGTTCCATGGGTAGATGATAACGGTAACGTACAGGTTAACAGAGGTTTCCGTGTACAGTTCAACAATGCAA
>JAEEGL016026995.1_pt1 | contig 11703 bp, 4 predicted proteins | sample 9134231 | NCBI WGS metagenome assembly JAEEGL01 (sample SAMN16246548, study PRJNA631951) | gut metagenome | biome: gut microbiome; feature: rumen; material: fiber-attached | host: Bos | place: Iran: Karaj | collected 2018-10
ACCGGTTTGATTGCCAAGCGGACCACGATGCCCGTCTGCTTTGCCCGAGATGCTGATGCCGATGAGAAAAGCCGGATGATGACCAACGCGCTGCAGACCAACTGGGAGGTGAACAGCATGAGGGAGCTGCTGGTGGGGCAGATGGAGGAACTGATGCAGGGCGGTATCAGCGTCGTGTGTGAGGAGTGGGGAAGCAACAATGGCGAGGATGACACCTATACCTTCGCTGTCAACCCTGACTATTTCTTCTTTGAGAGCAAGATGAACGACCCGAGGCTCTGGGACATTGCCCTGATTGGGGAAATACGCGACTACACCTATCCGGAACTGCGCTCGATGCTCGGCAGCAAGACCACCGTGGACCTCAAGGAAATCTATGCACCGATAGTGAGCCGGCCGTTGTCGGGCTTCTCCTCTCGTCAGTCCACGGACCAGCATGAGCAGATGGACTTCTGGCTGCCTGCCGACGACCGCCTGCTACGCACCTATCATGTCTGGACACGGCAAAGAAGGCTTCGCTACCGATGCATCGACCGTCAGGACCCGCAGCAGCCCGTATTCCTGATAGAAGAGGCAGAACTTCGGTCGGTCGAGGCATTGAACCGCAGCAGGCCTGATAATCCCATAGTCATAGAACCTACTTCCGACGACGTGTGGCATTTCTCCCTGCTTGCCCCCGACGGAACGGTGCTTCAGGACTATGACTCCCCTTACGGTCACAAGGACCACCCTTACGTGATGACCGCCTACCATTTCGTGAACGGCAAAATCTACCCTTTCATGAGCTCTGTCATCGACCAGCAGCGGTATGTGAACCGCCTTATCACACTCAACGACATGTATATCAACTCGTCAATCAAAGGACTGAAGATGATACCCAAGCGGTCCATACCCCGCAACATGACCATCGACGAGTTCGCACGCCAGGCGGTAGAGGTGGGGGGATGGATTGTGTATGAGCCGGACCCCACAGGCGCCAAGCCGGAGATAATCACACAGAACGCGCTCAATCTCGGCGTGTCGGAGATGCTGCAACTCCAGCTGTCGAGCATCAACGAAATCACCAGCGTCAACTCATCGCTGCAGGGTGTGCCGCCGTCTGGCAACACCGGCTATGCGCGCTATGCCATGGAGATGGAGAACTCATCCACCAGCGTCGCCGCCCTCACGGGCAAATTTACCGAGTTTGAGCGAAATATCGCACGGAAAAAGATGAAGGTGATACACCAGTATTACCAAAAACCGAGGTGGGTGGCTCCGGCACGCGAGCAGGACTACGGACGCTATCTCGCCTACGAGCCGCGCCTCGTCGCCGACATCGATTTCAAGGTGAGCATCCAGGAGGCTGGCGACTCTCCTGTGGCTCGCATGATGACCAACGACCTGGTGATGCAGATGTGGCAGCAGCAGGCCATCACCACCGAACAAATGTTGCAGAATCTCTATCTCCCAGGAATCAGCGGACTGAGAACAGATAACTTAGGAAAATAGCCCTCCTATAAAGTCTTATAATCTCCTATAAAATCTTATAACCTCCTATAACTTCCTATTAAATCTTAAAAAAAAATGGAAATCAACGAAATACTAAAAGAAAACGACCGCCGGCGTGAACTGCTTTTCGCCGGCGTGGACCAAATCACGGGCAAAGGGGTGGGCGGCGGCAGGAAGCTGGTGGTGATTCCAGATCACGACATCCCCGAGCAGTGGCTTACCGACGAGGTGATCCGCCTGCCCGATTATCAGGCGGTGATGGAAGCGGGCAGTATAGCAGCCTTGCTTGGCAAAAGAGGCAAAGACACGTCGTTTGAACGGCTGTGTTTCTCTCAGGAGCTGAACCGTCAGCGCATGGCACACGACCCCTATTTTGCTTTCGCCAAGGCATTTCATATCAAAAACAAAATCACAGGCAAACTGGTGCCGTTCAAACTCAATTACGCGCAGCGGCTGCTGCTCGACGAGTTTGAGGCAATGCGTACAGCGGGAAAGCCCATCCGGCTGATCCTGCTGAAAGCGCGCCAATGGGGTGGCTCAACGCTCATACAGCTCTATATGGCTTGGATTCAGCTGTTTGTGAAAGACGGCTGGAACTCGCTGATTGTGGCGCAGACGAAAGACACGGCACGCCGCATCAAGGCGATGTACACGAAGGTGCTGATGAATTTCCCAAAAGATGTGTTCAAAAAAGGCGAGCTGAAATTCTCCCCCTACGAGCGTTCGGCTGCCGACTCAGTCATCACCGACAGCCACGGAAAGCCTGTGCGCTCGAACGTCATCACCGTCAGTTCCTACGAAAATTACGAGAGCACACGCGGGTGCGATGTCGCCATGGCGCATTTCTCCGAGGTGGCCTACTGGAGGCTGACCCCCCAGAAAAGCGCGTCGGCGCTTATTCGTGCTGTCACCAGCGGTATTGCCGAGGGCGTGGCATGCACGATGGAGGTGATGGAATCGACCGCCAACGGCAAGAGCGGCTATTTCTACGATGAGTATCAGGAGGCGAAAGAAGGACATTCGGCACGCAAAGCGCTCTTCATCCCGTTTTTCTATATTGAGCACGACACACTCCCGTTTCAGGATGATGCCGAACGTGAGGCGTTTGCAGAACAGCTGCTGCAGCACAGCCGCGACAGCGTCACCACAGAGAAGACCGCCGAGCCGGGGGATTATCTCTGGAAGCTGTGGGTGAAGGGTGCCACGCTTGAGCATATCAAGTGGTATGTGGAGCGACGCAAGTCGTTTCATTCTCATGCGCAGATAGCGAGTGAGGCACCGAGCGACGACATCGAGTGCTTCACCTTCAGCGGACATCTCATCATCAACCCGGAGAAAGTGGATGCAGCAGAGAAGAAAGAGAAGCGTCAGCCGGTGTTCCGTGGGGAAGTGACGATCGTGGACGGTGAGCTGACACACAAGGTGGCGGACGAGAACGGACCGTTGAAAATATGGGAATATCCGCAGACTGGCGATTACGACAACCGCTATCTGATTACGGTGGATGTGGGCGGACGTATGGAGCAGTCCGACTATTCTGTCATCACGGTGATAGACCGCAGCCATGCCAATGTGCCAGTAGAGCCGCTCTACGACAGGGATGAGGGTGAGAAAGCAGGACTTTGGGTGGTGGCACGCTGGCGGGGCCACTGTCGTTTCGATACCTTGGCATATAAGGCAGTGGATATCGGGTGGTGGTACGACGAGGCGCTTGTCGTGTTTGAGAGCAACACGTTCGACCAGAAGAAGGGGCTTGCGGAGGAGTTTTCCGAGCATGCAGACCATGCTGTCAGTGTGCTTGAAGAGGTGAAGAGAAACTATCAGAACGTGTATACGCGTTCTGCCAAAAATCCCGATGATATCCGTGAGGGAATCATCCGCAAAATCGGTTTCCAGACCAACCGCAGGACAAAGCAGCAGATGGTCGACCAGTTCACCAAGTGGTTTGAGGACGGGCTTTTCCACGACCCCGACGAGGCGTTCTATAAGGAACTCTCCATCTATGAGGAGCGCACCGACGGAAGTTATGGAAATATCCCCGGCAACGGAAACCATGATGATATCGTCATGACCGATATGATTGCTAATCTCGTTCATCAGCAGCAGCCAAGGTCTTTGCCGCCAGACCGACATCATATAAGGAAACCGGCAGCGAACAGGACCGTCAATGAGAGTAGTTTTTAGTTTATAGTGAGTTAGTTATTGTGGGTGTTGTCGTTGTGCGATTCAGAAAGGTGGGTGCTGCTGACGTAAGAAAACGTCAGCTCCTATTGGGCGTACATCTTGTGAAGTTTTGAAAAAGGCTTAATGTGCAAATTCCTAAATAACTAAATAAATCGTAAATTGTCAATATTTAAATCGTAAATAGAAATAATGAAGCTGAATAAAGGAATACGCCGCTCTCCCTCATTACCGTCTGACGGGGAGCTTGACTATATGATGAACCTGATGGCATGCGACGGCGACATCCGCAACATCCCGGCGACGGAACCGCTCGTCATCACGCTTGCCGAAGGCGATGTCCTGCTCTGCGTTCATAAGGTGGAGGCAGTGAAGCACTATGTGGTTCGGACTGCCGACGGGAAGTCGCTGGCTTTCTACCATGAAGACGGCTCTGACCGCACAATCATCACTACGCTCACCGAAAGACGTATAGACACGGTTGTGGCGATGGGCAACACGCTCATCATCAGAATCAGGGGACTTTCCGATAATTCTGAAAACTCCGATTACTCTTATACCGCTTATGCCATCTGGCGCGACGGTGCCTATGCCTTTCTCGGCTCGCAGTTTCCGCAAATCGACATGCAGTTCCGCCTGAGGAACATCTATGTGCAGACCTTTCATCCGGGCGAGGAGACCGGCATCATCGTGGAACGGTCGGAACAGACCGAGACGACCGAGTTTGCAGAGGTCGTGGCTCCTACGCCGGTTACCACGCCCGAGTTCTCGCAGGAAACCCTCTTCACCCTCACGCCCGACCAGCCGCTTGCGGCATCCACTACTTACAAGATTGTCACGTCAAGGCTGTCGGGCAGGCAGGCCACCCCTTTCTCCGTCTATCTCTGCTACACTGACCTCTCACGCGACTTCGCTGCTTTCTCGACGGCGGCGAACGACCTGCATCCCTATGCTGTGTTTACCACAGATGCCACAAAGACGGTCAGCCATATCGAGCTGTGTCTCTGGGCGAACGGCAAGCAGGCAAAGTCGCTGTCGGTCACACTCCTGAAGGGAACCGCTACGAAGACCGGACATGTGTTTGCCGACACGCCGGAGAATTTCAATGCCCTCACAGGGATGGTGAACAAGTTCATAGCCAAATATGCCACAGAAGAAAACAAGTTTATCTCTCCTTTCTTCGTGCGTTATGCGCTGAAACTCTACGACGGCACCTACGTCTGTCCGTCGCCTCCCTGCCTGATGATTCCCAACCGTGGCATCTCACCGCTGGCGTGGACACTTGGCGGCACAGACGGCCATGCCTGGGACACTTATATTGCCGCAGTTGTGTCGCAATTGAAATACCGTCTGACCGCGAAAAACGGTATTGAGCCATGGCGCGACCTTGTCACGGGAGTGGCGGTGGCGGTGTCATCACCGGTATGGACTTATAACCAGGGTGCTGAATGGAAGGCGGGCGAGAACCTTGTGCGGCTGCAACGTATCGACGCGACCGACGAGCAGCGGGCTGACGACACATGGAGCTACGGCTATTTCGACAACGGCGACGGCACATGCAGTGCCACCTACCTTTTCAACCGCAATAACAGCAGCACCACAACGGCCGGCACCCTGTTCTCACTCACGCTTCCGTCATTCACCGCCCGGCAGGTGGCGGATGAGCTGGCATCACGGTCCCTGTTCTATATTGTGCGGGAAATTCCGGTGGATGAACTGCCGGAATTGGGGGGGTGGACCGACGTGGAGATGGAGGAACACACGCTCACCGCCCTGGAGACACGTCGCCGGCTCGACGACAACCCGCTGTCGCTCTCATTGCGTGGCGGTGGCTGTATGCAGGTGTATAATCAGCGGCTGGTGCTTGCCGACATCACTGCGCAGCAGTTCTGCGGCCATTGTCCGGCGTTGATGCAGGGCAAGGCGGGGACAGTGGTTAACAGCACAGACGGAAGGACGACATTGCGGCTGACGAAAGCGATAGTCAGCTATGTGGAGGAGGGGGTGGGGCATACGCTCTGCGTTGCCGACCGTCCGCAGACTGCCAACGAGACGCCGCTCTTCTGGTTTTATTATCCTTCGGTCAACGCACAGAGCGCGGTCATCTGGCAGAACGACCAGACGAACCGGTGGCGGCGTGCCGAGCTCCGGCTCTCTTCCCACAAGCTGCTCAGCGGTGCCTGCTGGTTTGATAATTTCAACGAGCCGGAATGGACGGACTGGATGCCTTATCTTGCACTTGATGAGGGATGGCGCGCTGAGGTGGATATGGCGGACCATGGGGCGGTTCTGCATCATGCCAATAAAATCCAGCAGAGCGGGGTGAACAACCCGTTCGCTTTCTTGCCGGAACTGACGAATACGGTGGGGCAGACGCAGGTGGTGACGCTTGCGGGTGCCACCCAGGCGCTCAGCGAGGGGCAGTTCGGTGAGTATCCGCTTTATGCTTTCTGCCGCGACGGCATCTGGGCGGTGCAGGTGGGGGCTGACGGGGCATTTGCCGCCATCCGTCCGTTGTCGCGCGACCGCTGTCTGTCGGCCCGCAGTGTGGTGCAGACCGACGGAGCGGTGGTGTTTGCCACGGCTCAGGGTTTGAAATGTCTCAGCGGTTCAGACATCAGCCGGCTTTCCGCCTCGCTCGACGGGTGGGCGGCTGATGTGGAGCTGCTCAGCGGAATCGACGCGGATTTCAATCCGCTGGTGGCTGACGTGGAAAAGGATTTCAACCGTGAGATGGAGCATTGCGGGCTGGCGTTCGACTATCCGAACAACTTGCTGCATGTCTATGTAGGGGAGTCAAACTATCATTATGTGCTGTCGCTGGCATCGGGCGAATGGTCGCTTTCCGGTGATGTCTGCCGTCCGCTTGCCGTGGTCAACGACTATCCCGACACGGTGATTCAAGATGGTCGGGTTCTCCGTAGATTCTCAAATGTGTGTTCATCGGTGCGGCGCAAAGGAATTCTGCTTACCCGTCCTGTCGATTTGGGCAGTCCTACGGCACTCAAACGGATGAAAGACATGAGGATTCTTTGGCGGCAGCTCGATGCAGGCTCTTCTGTCCGTGCCGCTGTCTTCGCTTCCAACAACAGGCGTGTGTGGTGGCGTATGCGCTCCCTCAACAGCCATTCCTACCGCTGGTTCCGCATCGCTCTGCTCACCGACATCAACGATTTTGAAAGGGTAGAGGGAGTGGTTCAGTAATATTTCAGGGGGATGCCAATCTTTTGGCATCCCCCTGAAGAACTTATCGTTAGGTAAAGTCTGCGGTGCTGATCACCAGAGCCCTTCAGTCCATGAGTTTTTTTCCTCGGATTCTTTTTCTGAGGCGGCATCCTCTTCGCGTTCTTTTGTGAGCTGTATGTCGACTGAGCCCTCATGAATCTGCTGGGCAATATGGTCGATGAAGGTGAACTCACATTCAATGGCTGCCGGTTTGATATATTTTTTCATTGTTTCTTATTGGTTTTGTTGAGTGTTGAGAATTGAGCGTGAATAATCACTGAACGCAAAACACTAAACTGATTATTTCAAATATACTTTCTTTCCGTTCACAATATAGATGCCCTTTGTGGGTTTGCTTACGCGCTGGCCTGCCAAGTTGTAAATAATAAGCTCATGGCTTGCTGTGTTCTCGATGTTGGCAATACCAGTTGGCGTGTCGTCATCACCGAAAGTATAGAACGACTTGATGGAGCTGTCGGCAGGAACTTTCAGATAAGCCTTGTGGGCACCATTGTTCACATACTTGCCCTCAGTGCCTTTCTGCTGGTAGAATCCGGCAACGCCTTTGTTCACGCCTAAGATATAGTAGGAATAGCCTTCCTCGTCGTCAGTTGTTGCCGTGTCGGAGCCTTTCAGCAGATTCTCAGAATCCGGTCCCTCGTATTTGGCGTTTTTAAACGTGTATTCGAATGAGTAGTTGCCTTCCTCGCCATAGATTACCACTGCCTCACCTGCAGGAAGCACGTCGCCTGCTGCATATTCACGGCTTGCCACCAACGTGGTTCCGTCTGCGTCAAATTTCAGGGTCTTTGCGGTTACGCCAGCAGGAATGGTCAGCTTACCGTCGCCTACATAAAGTGTACCCATTTCTGCGGAAGTGATGTTCACATCAAAGAAGTCGTATTTCTTGTAAAGAGCCACAGGTTGTTGTGTGCCGGTGTAACAAGCGAAACGAGGTTGGCTGCTGTTGTACATAATCTGCCTGTTGACGCCTGTTCCAAAAACATTGGTAATGATAACGCCATTGTTGTCGAAACGGATTTCCCAGAGATTATAATTGCTGTTTTCCTCATTTATTGAAGGTGTGGTGTAAAGGTAATTACCGCTATTCCAATAAAGATATCCGTCTTCGATAGATGTCTTGAATGTGTAGTATTCGTCTAATGTGCCAAGAGTCAAGAAGTTCAATTGTGTGATGTCACCATTAAAGGATGCAATTCCGTCGGTTACATTAATGTCAACAGGAACCATGTAAGTTGCTGTGGAGTTGGGATCATGCTGCTTACCCATAACTTTACTGTTCTCGCCCTTTTCATAAACGATAATGTACTCTTCGCCTTCAACGAGTTGTGAAATGTCGGTCACTTTCTTGAAATTAACGGTCTCGTCGGAGAATACTTTAAGCGTGTAGGAGGCAGTGCTGCCAAAGTAGTCCGTCTCATTGCCTTCGTATGTGGCTGTGATGGTTGCGGTGCCAACCTTTTTCAGTGTCAGTTCACCGGTGCTGCTGTCCACCTCAGCCACTTCCTCGTTGCTGCTTGAATAGACAACTGCGGCACCTTCAATTACCGTGCCAGTTGACTTCACTTTGACAGTTGCTGTGGGAGAAACAAATGAATCGTCGTTGATTTCAAACTGGTATGTCTCATCGCCAAAGGATGTTGTGGTCTCAACTCGTTCGTCTGTAGAACTGTTCTCCTTCACATACAGATAGGCTTCCTTTTGACCACTTTTATAGCATGCAAACCGGGGCGAACCACTGTTGTAACGAATCGTGCGGTCTGCAAATTTATTGCTTTGAACCATAAAACCGTTGGTGGTTTCAATCACTGTCCAATATGTGAATTCATCGACATCTTCGGATGATTTGAGCTGGTTGGAAGCACTTGGCAAGGAGAGATATCCATCATCGTCGGAAGCCTGGAATGTCCAGTTGTTTAATGTGCCTCCGAGTGTAAGCACAGCTACATCCTCATCTGTGATGTTTACTTTGTCGTCTTCGATGGTTACAGATACTGGTATTCTGTAGCTTCCGTAAATATTGCTCATTGCAACAGAACTTTCTTGATTCTCGAGGGGGTCCGGAGTCACGAGGATATACTCATTGCCAGCCACCAACTGGTTCATGTTAGTCACTTTCACGTAGGTGGTCGGAGTGAGATTTGATACCACAGTCAGCGTGAAACCAGTAATGACTGAATAGTATTCACTGTTTCCTGCGAAACTGGCTGATATGATGGCGGTTCCACTTTTATTTCCCAAAGTCACTTCACCTGTCGTCTCATCCACTGTGGCAACGTCTACGTTGTTGCTTGCGAAAGTCAGGGGCAAATCGTGAGGGTTGTTAAGGGTAGGCGCAGTGAATGGGTCACCCTGGGTAATCGTAACTTCTTCAGGTGAGTAGGATATTTCAGGGTCAGCCTTTTGAGGACGAATTAAAGAAACCAGTTGGTTGTCTGCTTCAAATTCGTAAGTGTTGTTGTTGTATTTTATCAGATTTCCATAGATAACCACCTCATCACCTACCTTGATGTCATCGGAAGAGGTGAAAGGGTCACCATGGTAACTTTTCCCTTTATATGCCTGAAGCTGGCTGGATGTAGTGGTTCCGTCATCGGAAATGTTGTAGGTGATAGTTCCATTCTGGGAATTGAAGTTAGATACGATTTGCGACACAATGCCTTTTGCATAAACGCCAGTCGTACCAGTCTGGTTGTCAATGGCTTCAAGTGCTTGGGCAACAGTGTAAGGATTGTCCTCAGTTCCAGGTATGTCCGGATCGCTGGTGGTCACAGTCAGTTCATAGGTGGCTGAAGAAGCCTGATATTGGTTTGCCACTCCAGCGTATGAGGCTGTGATTGTGGTTGTTCCTGGTGCAACGAGGGTGACTGCTCCATTAGAAGCGATGGTGGCAACGCCTGTATCGCTTGAACTCCAGGTGACAGTGGCACCACTGATCGGAGTGTTGTTGGCTGTCACCGTAGCAGAGAGTGTGCCGGCAGTAGTGCTGGAATAAACGTCTGTATTGGTGATGGCTGTTGCGTCGATAGTGATGGCGGTTGGAACTGCGGAAGAGGTTAACGTTCCCCTTATTATTATTTCTTGTACTCCACAACCTTTATTGCTGGATGCGTTAGGACAGGCAATAGTTATGGCACCTGAAGAAGGCTCAATGTCTAATTCACCACTTGATGTAATAGATGTTTGCGTAGGGCTATAATCGGCGAGTTCTGTTTCGCCTTGGAATACTGAGATTCTTCCTTGATTTGCATCCGGACCTCCATATTTTCTTGCTTTAATTTCAATAGTGATATCCTCGTAGTTGGACCAATCAATCGCTGGTGAGACAATAGCTCTGTTTGAGTAGGTTAGTTTGTAATAACCTCCTGTAGCTGAAGTATACTCTGGATTTTCAATTAGAGTCCAACCTGTAGTATTATCATGATTGAACTTGGCAATTTCAGTCTGTCCCCAGACGCTTTGAGCGCCCATACAGAGCAATAGGCTCATAAAAAGCCATTTTAATTTTTGTTTCATATTTTTATATAGTTTAGAAATTTACAGTCAGGTTGTAGAGACGCGCTGTAGTGCGTCTTGTAACTAAATCATCATGCGTCTTGTAATATATTTCATTCCATCACATCTTGCAGCTCTTCCACAAAAACAAGTACTAAAAAATAAAATCAGTATTCAACTTGCAAAGTTACGACTTTTATTTTATTAATAATGTCTATTTGGTATTTTTTAACTCGAAACAGACAGAAAAACCGCAAAAAATGAAAAAACCAAGGATGAAAAATCCCTGGTTTTTATCAATTGTTTGTTGATAGACGTGATTCGGTTCATTAACGAGATGTATGCCGATTCAGTAACGTGACGCATGTTGATTCAGTTACAAGACGCGCTATAGCGCGTCTCTACTGTCCTGCCATAAGACCGATGACGTAGACTACATCGCTGATATCCACAGTATTGTCGGCATTGACATCCGCGTGAGGGTAGGAGGCGTTACCCGCCATCACGTTGATGACTGCCACGACATCGCTGATGTTGATTTCGCCGTCCTCGTTCACATCACCTACAATATAATCCACGCCCTCAATCTTGAACTCCGTCTCCTCGCTCCAGAGCGAATTCGAATATTCGCCGATGGCCCGGATTTTGCAGAAGTAGGTGCTTCCGGGGGTCAGCCCGTGGAAGGTGTAGGTAGGCTCGGTGGTGGTGTAGGTCACAGGCTCTTTGGCTTTGCGTATGGGCAGGCGGAAAATCTGTCTGCCGGTGTCGCTGTCGGATGCTGTCTCTCTTTGTTTTGCCTCTGCCAAGCCCAGCTCCTCCTCGGTGTAGGTGCCTTCGTAGATGGCCATGTAGTTGAGATACATTCGCCCGATAGGATTCAATCCAATCCGGAATTTAGTGGCACGCATCTTGAACGTGAACAACAGCTTGCCGTCTTTGCTGATGGTGAACTGCTGCGACTGCGAACCTTCGTCTGTGATGATTTTTATGCTTCCTTCCACCGGTGTGTTCTGGTCAAACAGCTCAGCACCGATGACAACGGTGACCTCTCCGCTTTCCGGCATGTCCATTGACGGGCTGTTGATATAGCCGCTGGCTGTGTTTGTGCCGATACGCAGCAGCTTGGGCGAGGTGAAGAGCTTGTTTCCAGCCCAGCCAGTGCCTGACTTCACGTAGTTGCTGATTTTCCCGGACACATCGCTCAGCCCGTTGCTTTTTGAGTAAAAACCGCTGAAATCCTCCTCAATAAGCAGACATTCCTCAGGGTCGTGCTTGGCTGCCGGCTGCTCG
>JAEEGL011615388.1_pt1 | contig 11702 bp, 4 predicted proteins | sample 9134231 | NCBI WGS metagenome assembly JAEEGL01 (sample SAMN16246548, study PRJNA631951) | gut metagenome | biome: gut microbiome; feature: rumen; material: fiber-attached | host: Bos | place: Iran: Karaj | collected 2018-10
CCAAACTGTCAACCCGGTTTAGGCGAACGATAAAATTAGTGTAAACCAACTTAGTTAATCGCTCTCAAATCTGTCAAGTATTCTTAGGGAAAGTCAAGATGATAATGACATTTTTAAGATTTTTATAATTTGTAGTGCCGAAATATGGCACTTTCGTGTTGTATTTTTGCAGCGGATTGAGAAGATGTGCAAGTCTAAGATTTGAATTTTTCAAGGAAAATGTCTATCTTTGCAATCCGGTACAAGAATATTCTATATTCTTGACACCTGCAAAAGACCGAGAAGTTGAAGATTTAACAAACTCCTTTGCGGTTATATAGGCTTTGGTCGGCCTGCAGGGACTGCACTGGAGTTTGTTTTATTATAACTTAGCGAACTTTGAATGACGAATTAGCAAATTAGAGAGCATTTGTATCAAGGCAACGTTGCCTTTTTCGTAATAGCTAGCAGAACAAATGCAATTTCTAATCAATGAATTGAGAAGATACCACATGGTCAAACAGAACGTAGCAATATGAGTGTCAAGCAAAATATACATAACCTGGTAGAGAGATACGAAGCTGACAGAGAATATTATCTGACAGATCGCTATAATGAGACTCTGTTACGCAGTGATTTCCTGGACCCGCTATTTGAACTGTTGGGCTGGGATATTAAGAATCGTGCCGGTAGGCCGACGAATGAGCGTGAAGTGATACTTGAGGAGCCCTTAAAAGCAGGAGCATCAGAAAATACTAAAAAGCCTGATTATACTTTCCGTCTTTTTGCTGAACGCAGATTCTTCCTCGAAGCAAAGAAGCCCTGTGTGCATATCGATGAAGTAGATGCTCCAGCACGTCAGGCTCGGCGTTATGGTTATACCGCAAACCTAAAGATCACTATTCTTTCTAACTTTGAGTATCTAATGATTTATGATGCTTCTGTGAAAGTTGAAGAGAGCGACACTAATCAAAAGGCTCTTATCAAGAAGTATCACTACACAGAGTATGAAGAGAAATTTGATGAATTAAATGCCCTGCTTGGTAAAGAATCCGTTTACTCCGGTCAGTTTGACGAGGTTTGGCAAGACATTGAAGTTCGTTTAAAGCAGTGGTCTGTGGATAAACAATTCTTGAAACAGATCAACGAATGGAGGCTACTTCTGGGCAAAGAGATACTTGCTGCAGATCCGAGCATTGACATTGAGTTACTTGGTGACGAGGTGCAAAGCTATATTAACAAGATTCTTTTTCTCAGAGTTTGTGAAGATCGAAATATTGAGACCTATAAAAACCTGTTGTCTATCGCTGACAAGGGACAGTTCAATGAGTTGCTTAACAAATTTAAGAAAGCCGACTCACGTTACAACTCTGGTCTTTTTGATCAAGCGCTTTCTGAACAGGTGGTTTGCAATGCCAGTTCCGCTTTTTGGACTATTATCCGCCAGCTCTATTTCCCTGAGAGCCCTTATTCATTTAGTGTCTTTTCATCGGACATCTTAGGCCACATTTACGAAATCTTTATTGCTGAGAAGCTTGCTATTAGAGACGGAGAACTTAGAATAGTTAAGAAGCCCGAGAATCAAGATCGTGATGTAGTGACAACACCGACGTATATTATTCGTGAGATTCTTCGCCAGACGATATCTCCTCTATGCAATGGAAAATCAGATAAGGATATTTTTAAACTGAAAATTGCCGATATTGCCTGTGGCTCAGGGGCATTCTTGCTAGAGGCATTTCAGTTATTAAACGATATTTTGATTGACTATTATATTCAGCATGACAGATCAAAATTAGTGCAGATTAGTGAGAACTCTTACAGGCTAAAGTATGCCATTAAGAAGAGACTGCTTACAAATTGCATTTATGGTGTTGATAAGGATTTCAATGCTGTCGAAGCCTGTAAATTTGGGTTACTCCTTAAGTTATTAGAGAATGAGGATTCAACAAGTCTGATGAGGGAACGTCCTGTCTTACCAACGCTTGATTCAAATATCCATTTTGGCAACAGCCTTTTATCGAATGGTGATGTGAGCGTAAGCGATGTGGATGCTATCAATCCTTTTGATTTCGAGCGACTTCGTTTTGATGCGATTATTGGTAATCCCCCCTATCTGACTACTGAGGGAATGAAAAACGTTACCCCCAAAGAGTTGCCATTGTACAAGAAAAAATACAAAAGTGCCTATAAGCAGTTTGATAAATACATCGTGTTTATTGAGCGTGCTTTAGATCTGATAAAAGATAAGGGCATGTTAGGTTATATAGTTCCACTAAAGTTTATGAAAGTTGGTGCTGGCCAAGAGTTGCGAAGAATGATATCTACTCAAAAATCTCTTGAAGCCATCACTTCTTTTGGAGCATGTCAAGTGTTTGCTGGTAAATCTAATTATACGTGCTTACTTATTTTGAAAAAGGCGAAACATACTTCTTTCAGATACTGTGAGGTAAGCAATCTGGATGAGTGGAGACTTGCAGACAAGAACACTCTCCCAACAGACACAAAATCAATTAATGAAATAGCTGAAAGAACCTGGCCCTTATTCCCTGAAGAATTAAGGAATGCTTATGAAACCATTATTGGTTGTAGCACTAATCTGGTAGATATAACAGGAGAAGACAATATATTCAATGGCATTCAAACGAGTGCTAATAAGGTTTACATTTTCAATCCTATTTCAGAAAGTGAAAATACTTATACTTTTGAAATAGGGAATGATACCTGGGAAGTGGAGAAGGTGGTTACAAGACCCTATTTTCAGACTTCTCGTGGAGATGATAACCTCAATACATATCGTACATTTAAGCCCAATGCCCGTGTCATATTTCCATATAGAAATAATGATGACGGCAAGTTAGAGATGATTCCGCTTGATGATATTGAAAGTGATTATCCGTTACTTTATCGATATCTAATAGCCCATATGGACATTCTAAACTCACCAAGACGTGATATTAAACCAGAGCCAACGACACCAAATGAGTGGCATAGATATGGTAGACACCAGAGCTTGGATGCTTGCAACTTGCCAGAAAAGATAATTGTGGGTGTGCTTTCTACAGGTGACAAATATGCAGTTGATACTTTCAGCACCTTTGTTTCATCGGGGGGCACTGCGGGCTATTGTATGATAGCACTTCCTGAGGATACCCAGTACTCCATCTACTATCTTCAGGCCATCCTAAATAGTAAGTATCTCGAATGGATTAGCTCACTATATGGCGAGATTTTCCGTGGAGGTTTTATTGCAAGAGGGACTAAAGTCTTGAAACAATTGCCAATTCGAAAAATTGACTTTGAAGACAATGATGAAAAGTTGGCTCACGACAACATTGCTGAGTTACAGAAATATCTTATTGAGATAGGTGATAGATTAGATTCATTGCAAGGTAACAAGCGACGTAGAACCATCCTGAAAAGGCAATTCGCCATAGCGAAGCAACAACTAGCGGATAAAATCATGCATCTCTACGGGCTAGAAGAGTATGATAGTATTATCCCTGTAATTAAAGAGCAATATGCAGCTGATTGAAGACGCCTCAACACAGAAATTGCGAGGAGCGTATTACACGCCACCAGCAATTGCATCGTTTATACTCCATTGGGGAATAAACGGTAGTGTTGATGCCGATATCTTGGAGCCAAGTTGCGGGGATGGCGTATTCCTGGAACAAATAGCGAGAGAGCAAATGTTGTTCCATCAAATAACAGCTGTTGAATATGAGGCAACTGAGGCGGAAAAAACAAAAGCTATCGGGTTACATGATTCGGAGGTTATCAATACCGACTTCCATCGGTTTTGTCTAGATACAACGCAAAAATTCAACCTCGTTGTGGGTAACCCTCCATTCATTCGATATCAGTATTATGATGAGCATCAGCAGGAGTTGGCGACCGAGATATTTGCAAAAGCTGGACTAAAACGCTCTAAGCTAACTAATGCATGGGTGACTTTTGTTGTAGGCTGCAGCTTATTACTAAAAGAGAAGGGGAAGATGGGATTTGTTGTCCCCTCTGAACTTCTGCAAGTAACCTATGCACAACAACTTCGTAAATATTTGGCCCGCCTCTTCAATAAGATCAATATCATCTCGTTTGAGAACCTTGTATTTGAAGAGATTCAACAAGAGGTCGTATTGTTGCTATGCGAGAAAAATGGCACCAATGAACATTTAATAGAGCATATTGAAGTAAAGGATGCTGATGGGTTGTGCTCATTGGACCCTCACCGTTTGAGGCTTCCTACAAAACAGATAGATTTTCATACCGATAAGTGGACATATTATTTCTTGGATAAGGAAGAACTTGACTTTCTGAATAAGATCCGGTCTTCAAATATGCCGACTATTGGTTCTTACGCTAACGTAGAAGTAGGTATAACCACTGGCGCCAATGGATACTTCACGGTCCCCCAGAGTATTGTGGAAATGTACCAACTTCAAGATTATGCATGCCCAATGGTGGGAAGAAGCGTTCAAGTAAATAGTTTAAGTTTTACTAGAGCAGACTGGCAACATAATCTGCGTCATGGAGCAAAGGCCAACCTCCTTGTTTTCCCGTCTAAGGTGAAAGATAATGGTGGAGATGGGGTTAAGGCGTATATTGAGAGTGGTGAACAGAGCGGCATAAATAAGGGCTATAAAACCAGTATTCGTGACGATTGGTATGTCATCCCATCCATAAAAGTTTCTGATGCTCTTTTCTTGCGTCGAAACAATCTTTATCCTAAGTTCGTTTTAAACGAAGCAAAGGCATATACGACAGACACAATGCATCGTGTTTTTATAAACAAAGGTGTCAACCATAAAGCTTTTGTTGTGAGTTACTATAATTCTCTTTCTTTCGCTTTTGCTGAAATACTTGGACGCAATTTTGGCGGTGGTGTGTTGGAACTGATGCCAAGTGAAGTTGAAGGGATATATTTGCCCTATTGTGAAAAGAATGAGAAATTGTTTGAACGGGTGGAACAGATGGTTCGTGAAAAGAGGGCTGCTGATGAAATTCTAGATTTTACGGATAAAGAATTGCTTCAAAAAGGCATGGGCTTTTCTGAAAAGGAAATCAGGATGGCTCGTTCTATATGGCATAAACTTATGGGGCGCAGATTAAATCGAGAGACTCTTGTAAAAGCGATACCAGAAATGAAAGAAAAAAAAGCAACAGCAAGAGTGAGGCAGATAAACTTTTCCGATGTGCTGCAGCATTATCCAAATAATATCATTGAGAATAAACGCCAGATACATTCTCAGTCAAAATCCAAGCCCCGTGTACCAGAGGTGGATCTGACGAAGAATGTGTTAATCAGTTATGTTCGAGCTGACAACTTGGAGCATTTTATTGACCAGTCAGCAAAGATATACTATACTGGCAAGAGGTTCCCTTCTGTTGTGGCCTTAAACAAACTCTATTATTTTATGCCATATGTAAAACGAAAGGGTATTCGCGACTTGTACTTGATAAAGATTGCCCGAGTAGGAACCCGCAAGGAAGGACAGCCTGATAATGATCCTAACGATTTCCGCTTGGTTTTCGAGATTGAGTTTGTAAAGCAGTTATTTGCTGAATACAAGCCCATAGAGCTAGCTATTTGGCATACATTTACTGACACAACAATAGAAAATCTGTTGAAAGATACTAATAATTGATACTACACTCTTAGGGCACCCTCACATAGATGCTATCTATGCGTTTTAAACATAAATAGGCTGTGCCCCTGAGTTTAAGTAAAAGCCATTTTAAGCACCAATAATCATAAACAATATATGAACGAGACATATAAAGAGAAACTCAGCCTGCATGTTGAAGGTATCTTTAAAGGCTATGCTACACCAGGCCTCCATATCTGTGATATCGCCACAGGTGGTGGAAAATCTTATACCATCGGAAAGCTCACCTGTGAATACTATCCCAACTTTTTTGACCGCATAGTTATTCTGTGTGTTCAAAATAAATTGGTTAATGGGATGAATCGTGAAATTGAACGTTTTATCAATGAATCAAATAGCCTAATAAAGCCATCAGAGAAAATGGTGATAGAAAACAACCCTGAGGTTATCACTAAAGCCATTAAAAATGGGAGTTTTCAGGTTCTTGTTGATGAAATGCAATATCAGATTGGAGAACAGAAGAGACAGAATATAAAAGTCTCTGAAATTCAATATCGTTATGACTATATAAACAAGATTTTCGAGGCTTTATGTGGATTGATTAAGACAATTGAGGATAATCGTAATAATGACTACATACAAAACCAATTATTAATCGAAAGCGAGATAAAACTCCGCAAAGCTGTCCGGTCTTTCTTTGAAGCATTCAAAAAGCATCTCGAAAAAACCAACCAGCTCAAGAGAGTATCACTGGAGGCTATATTGAGTAGATTCCCTTCATTACAGACGGTCTATCCTCAAGTTGATTATAAGCGTAAAAGAGTACTTCTAATGACGGTACATAAAGCAATGTATGGCATTGACCCGATACTTTCAGAGAAGATAAGACTAGAGAATTTTTCAGAAAGGAACAAAAGGACATTAATATTGTTCGACGAATCGGACCAGGCTGCCGTAGCCATGCGTTCGGCCATTATCGACCAATCAATTGAAAATGCGGGAGGCAGTAAAAGATTTGCTAAAGGTTATAATGGTTATCTCCAGTACTTGGATTTAATCAACAATCCCGAACAGATTTCTAATGAGTATTATGGAACCTTGCTTGAAGAATGCCTTAACAAAGCAAAGTCTATAACTAAAAACAACTGGGAACGTATATTCGGTGACGTAATACCATATAAGAATATATTCTTAGGCGATGATGAGGAATTAGAATCATACAGAAGAGGCGTGTTCTTTTCTGGACCCGCTTTAAGATTGAATATCTCTCAGAAAGGCGATAATACGAATTCATACATCTGTTACAGGAAACGCGATAGACATTTTTGCCTTGTTCATGCCAACGACAAAGATCAACTTCTAACAAAATATCCAGTTGTTATCCCAATGGATCAATTCCTTTCATTGATTCTTGGTAATACTACGTCGATAAAGGCTCAGTTGCGAAGGGTTATTTCTGAATCATATAAGCTGAGCCAAGAAAGATTTGAAGCTGAGGAAAGAGAGGTCTCATCCAATACAGCCTCTACAAACCACTATCTTGGCTATCCAACACTGGAAAGGGAGATACACACATTGTTCTCTCGCTTTGAGACAACTTCGGAATATCAGTTTGAACAGCAGATTAATGAATTTATGACCAACAGAAAGAATCTGTCTGTTGCTGATGGTGACGAAAAAAGGAAGTTGCCTGATTTCTCAGTGTATTCCCAGGGCGTTCAACTATATCAAGAGGAGATTGATGAACGAGACAACCAGCATCGTGTAAGGTTGTCATGTAGGGAGATAACTACTACACCTGAGAAAATCCTGATAGATTTAGTTCGTTCTGATCATACATCAGTTGTTCTATGTTCTGCAACAGCCTCTTGCTGGTCGGTGGTTAGCAACTGCGATATCAAGTATCTAAAACAGACTCTTGGGGACAAGGTTCATGTCCTCTCAAGGGCAGATAGAGAGACATTTGACCATCTCGTTGACAAGACTTACCCTGCAGATCATCACATTGAGATTGTTCCATTGCAGAAATATGAGTATGCAGATAAGAGAGAGAATGCGATTTCTTTACCTGATAAGTATCGACAACTGTTTTCATCAGAAGCTTTAAACGAAGGTCTTGTCGATAAATGGTTTAGAATAACATATCGGAGTCTCAAAAAATCATCAAAGGATACTAGTGATCTGACCTTCCAACTATACCGCCTGTTCCAGTTTATTGAGGCATATCATTGGTTCATCAGTCACGATGATATCCATAGTATGATTTATTTCCAGAACCGAACAGGAGACAAAGATAAGAATCAGATACAGACACTTAGTTGTCTGATTGACGGGACTTATAAGGATATGCCCTCCATATTGGACGATGAATTGCCCACAGATTGGGGGAATCGTCACATTTGCATCTCAAAAGATTGGGAGGATGTGGAATTCAACATCTTAACGGAGCTCAGCAGGGATAAAGATGCGAAGTTAATGCTGGTTTCTGCATTTGGGAGTTTCAAAGCCGGGGCTAACTTGCAGTATGAGATTCCTGATGGTCTCGACTATATAAGTGGAGACAACTGGAGTAACGAAGGTGAAAAGCTCAAGAAAGACTGGGATGCCATCTATGTTCAGTCGCCCACTGCATATCTTATGATGAATGAAGACGGGACTGAAAGTACTTATGAGAAAAGCCTCTACAATGCCATGTTGACATTAATGATGTTGTATGAACGCGGATGTCTTTCAAAATTTGATGTCGCTCAATGGCTTTGTTTCGCTCTTTCAAATAACTTCATGTTTGGAGAGAAACAGAATCCAGGTATTGTTAAGGACAAATCTGCATGGGCCCAAACGACAGTTGAGCAGGCAATAGGACGATTGTGTAGAACCAGAAACAAACCACATACTACATATATCCTATTCGATGAATCGATGAAGTCCTTCTTCAATGCTGCAAATATGGAGAAATCTCTCACAAAAGAATTTAGAGCTTTGGCAGAATACATTATGACTCATCAAGATGCCGAGACTGCAGAGACTAACCCTGATGAAGTGATAAGGTGTAATGATGCAAATTATGCTCAAGGACAGTTAGATCGACTACGTAGGCTGGCTCTTCGATATACCCCTCATCAACATGATGAAGAAGAGATCGACGATGACTATGAAGATGATGAAGAATTGCCCCACAATGTGAGAAGCAGTCAAATAATGAATCAAAGCTATAAGCAGACTATCATCAAAAAGCCTGTCATAAAGAGTATTGATGAGTTAGATGACATCGACAAGCGTCTGACGTTCATCCCAAAATGTTATGGTTCATGGGATAGAGACGAAAAAGGATGCTATTCTTTCTCTTGCGACACAATGCACAATAATAGAATTTGCATTTCTAGTAAGGGGAACGCATACACTATCTCGCCATCTTCTGTGAGGCTTGATATCCTTATGAAGAACCCAGTGATCAAAGCCCATTTCGAGAAGAACGGCTTTGCTACCACATGGGAAAGAGAAGGACTGATCCTCCATCCACAGATTCTAGCAACTGATTATGCCGGAGAAATTGGTGAAGAAGCGTTTAAAGCGATTTTGCTACATTATACCGATTGCAGAGAAGAGAATATCAAACATCTATCAGGTAAAGATTATGAGTTGGCAGATTACGTCATAGTCAATCCTGATGGAAGTTACAAAATCGCTTTTGATGTGAAGAATATGAATCCCAGAGTTGACCATAATGACAAAAAGGAAGATATGTCCACATCGAAGAAACGCGAAATAAAACGTAGGCGTTTGGGATGTGAATTAATTACAGTCAATATGCTTAAACTGAATAAAAGTGGCATGGATGAGATTCGTGAGATTGGTGGTATTATTGACGAGAATGGCACTATTATCCCCAACGCTATCGATCACCTCAAAAAACTGATTAATTCTAAGTGAACATGAAAATTGACGAACAATACATAAAGAGTTTACCTCTGACAACAAACAGGATAATTGTCACCCTTGATAAGGATGCTTTCTTTTCAATGTACTCTATTGTGTCATACTATGGTACAAATAAAGAGTCGAGAAACCTAGCCTATGAGCAACTTGCTGATGTTCCTTGCGTTTCTGTTACCGGAATTAGAGCTCGGTGGACTGGGTCTTTTCCTTCCATCCATTTCTTCATTCTTGCTGTTAAGGGCGAGGAAACAAACATTCTTAACAGCTTGAGAGATTATGATTACATCCGCTCAAAAATAGATACGCTTGAAGAATATGATGAAATGCTCCAGAAAAGGATTATTGCATCACTCGCCATCAACTCACTTGGGAAAAAGAAAAACAACAAGATGATGTACAATGATGGCTCGCTGCTTATATGTGACGATAAGAATTTCAATATACCGAAATCAAGACAGGAACTTGTTTGTCTGAAAATTGAGGTAAACGAGTACATGAATCTTATCGCAAGAACCACCTCATTCTCAAATCCTTCATCTTTAACGGAGCTTAAAAGACGTAAGAATTGTGTCTTTAGAATCAGCAATGACATTGGTGGGTATCTATGGGAAGGGCGTTCTGTTAAGCCGATTGTTGTAAAGGACTTTAAAGATGGGGATTACAACCTAAAAGAGCTATACATTCTGAAGAAAAGATTTAATGACAATAAAAACAACGTTCCATATTGGCCCTATAATAAAGAGAACTATACTCACGGAAAGCTTTTTGTTCTTTGGCAGGTAGTCAATTCGGTTAATGAAGACTTCAAAGGTTTGTTAGAAATAGGTTTTTGCGATTTTCAGGTTTTACACTATGATGAATGCAAGACCGGAGATGACATGCTTTCACTTTTGCGACAATACTTTTCTGGAAAGACCATTTATATAGACGATCCTTTTGGTACAGTAGCATCGAAGGAATTGATACTAAAGCTCAAGTCCGAGGTTAAATCTCTCATGGGGGATTGCCTTATATTCTCAAAGAAACATTCCAGTAATGACATGGTAATAAAGCTTTGTGAACCCAAAGAGCTGGCAGCTGACTGGACCCATTACACACAATCGCTTTATAGATTAGCACATAGCTGTAATGCACTTCAGCACATTACAGTTCAAGAGAACAAGAAAAATGAGATCACTAAAGCGAGTGCAAGACGTATCCTCATAGAGTTGCTTGTTAAGGATTCGCTTATCAACAGAATAATGCCTAAACAGTTGACAGAGTTAATGTGCGGTTGGGTCTTTTATCGGTATAAAATTAATAAAGACTTCGTACATGGTGCATCTTTAGCTGTTGACACAGATGGTTCCATGAACATTGAAGAGTATGGTTTGTCTCGGAATAGTCTTGGAGAAGATTTTGAGCAATTTGTTCAGGAATACTTAAAATTCAATGACTACGATAAGATTCGCGGAGGCCGGGATTACATGGCATTAGAAAAAAACGGCAATGTGTATCTGATCATTGATACTGACGAAATACCAATCCTCGATGTTGAACTCATTGACGAAGGATATGACCAAGTGATTAATAAGGGGGAGACCGTTGCGATGTTCAAGCGTAAGAAGAATGTACATGAATATCTTCGTGGTTATATTGGATTCCATCTTTGGAAATCAGATGGCCTTAACGGAGAGAAAGACGCTGCGTATTCATATATCGCCGGCACCAATAGCGAGAACATGCAGATTATGCAGAATACAAAGATGGATAAAATGCCTAGAGCAAGGCGTATCTTTGTGTTGAATGAAGATAACCCCGAAGTAGTTAGCTCAGATATCAATGAAATAACGGCGATGCTAAAGTTTGGATTTGGCCGTTGGAATGAGCTGATGACTTATCCGTTCCCATTCAAATTCCTGCAAGAGTATCTGGATGATGCATGTGAAACGGTCTTCTCTAAACACTGGAGAGACATAACCTACAGAGGAGATCTATGAGACATCACAAGCTTTTCCGCTCTATACCCGTTCACACTGTAACACCATAGTCCGTTTTCATGCCCCTCCCACCAAACAAGAGCTTATCTCCCTGGTCGAATCCATGTGTGAAGTCCAGGATAGAATGCTCGGCGCTAGAGGAATGCCTGAACATATCCAAAGACCTCACGTGGATAATATGGAGGCATTAAAAGCGCCG
>JAEEGL011736270.1_pt1 | contig 11702 bp, 14 predicted proteins | sample 9134231 | NCBI WGS metagenome assembly JAEEGL01 (sample SAMN16246548, study PRJNA631951) | gut metagenome | biome: gut microbiome; feature: rumen; material: fiber-attached | host: Bos | place: Iran: Karaj | collected 2018-10
CTACGACGACTATAACGCCATTGCCGTCAAGATGTCGAAGAACGGATGGACCAACCACCTCGTCACCAGTGTCAGCCAGGATGACTACCTATCACTCGACGAAGACGAGGCCATGAAGCCGCGCGACATCTATGGCGGACTGCCCCGCAAGTTCGGGCGTCTGACCAACGATAGCCAGATGATTGATGCCGGAAACGCCACGTTCGAAGAGTCGATGGAGGTGTGGCAGCAATTGGTAAGCGACTTCCCATTCCTGCAGCGCACCGTCCAGGGCGAAGCCCGCGACCTCGGCCCTTACGAGAGCCCATACAGCGCCGCCAACGGCATCACCACAGTCAATAGTTCCTCTGCCGCACCATGCAAAAAGGTTATGCGCAACGCCCGCATCCTGATAGAAAAAGACGGTCACTACTATAACACTAAAGGCCAACGATTCACCCCATAAATTACATAAAAGACACTGGTGTTTACGCTTTCCGCTGTTTTTCCAGTCTTACTTCTATCACTCCTTCTTTGTCCAATTTTTGGATGAGTTCCGTCACGCAGGAGCGGGCTTCTTCGACCGTTACGTCGTATTCCTCACAGAGTCTGGCGGACAGGGATTCTATGGTAAAGTCGCCCTGCGCCTATGCTTCATTCCACAGCCACGCTGCCGTTTCGTTCAAAACTATGACCTTGCAAAAGTCAATGACTTCAAGGCCTTCGTTCATAATCACAGGATCGCCGCACACATCACGCAGCACAAAGTCTTTCTTTATTCTCATAAAGGGATTATGTGGATGGACACAGAATATACAAGTATTCCACCATCATGGATATGATTTACAAAGCAGTGTTCTGTGAGAAAGCAAAAGATTGTTTTGCTGACTGCAACAAGCAAATATCCATCACGTTGACAGCAAATATCTTCTTGAAGAACGGCTATATGTATCTCTTGAAGAACTTTATGGAGGAAATGGAGGCTATCGGCTATCATGTAGCAGCTGGGCATATAGACCGTGACCTGTTGACAGAAGTGATGCGATGAATAGTCAACGATGAGGACTATAGTGAATCCATTAAGTTGGAATTAATAGAGGCTATGAGTCAAGACATTGGCTTCTCTAATGGTGAATAACAAACTGCTATCGTATGAAGATGAAATAAGTGTTAACGTTTGAGGTTGTACCGTGATTTGAAACAACGTAACGCTATCTTTGCATTGTGAATTGAATGTTGAACTAAAAAGGAGATGAGCTATGGATATTAAACTGGACCTTGTGCGTGGTTCCCTGATTGGTGGAGCGGCAGGCGATGCTTTGGGATATGCTGTAGAGTTTGACCGATATTCAGAAATCGTTGCGAAATATGGTCAGTCAGGTATTATTGACTATGAACTGTTTAATGGCGTAGCAGAAATCAGCGACGACACGCAGATGACACTTTTTACAGCCAACGGCATACTGATGGGGCTTACTCGTTGGTACATGCGAGGCATTGGCTGCGCTCCAGAGTATTACGTGGTGTATGCCTATCAAGACTGGTACGACACACAGACAAAGTCGTATGCGAGTGTGATGGAACAGGACGACAAACATTGTTCCAATCGCCACACTTGGCTGGGTGCTTTGCCGGAGTTCTATTCGCGTCGTGCTCCTGGCAACACCTGTATGACAGCTATCATGGAAATGAAAGGAGGCCGTACTCCCCAGAACAACAGCAAAGGATGTGGCGGAGTGATGCGAATAGCCCCTTGGCCGTTGTTCTGTGCCTGTCACGAGGTGAGATATGGGATTGAGGAAATCGATGTGGCTGGTGGTGAGATAGCCCGTCTGACGCATAAGCATCCATTGGGGTGGATTCCTGCCATTGTGATGACACATATCATCTATCGTATCGTAAAGGATGGCGGTTTTGAAGGACTTGATAAAGTCTCTGCGCTAAAGCATTTCACGGCGATAGTCAACGAGGCTTTGCAGCTATTACCCAGTCTTGTGGTTAGGAATAATGTGTCCGATATGACTTGGGACCAAGAGAAACCTATTGGCGAAGTGTTTCATAATGATGTGGAGCGACAGCGTGAACTCGTAGAGCGTGCATTGTTCCTTGCAGGAAATGGACTGAGCGACGTTGAAAATATCAGTCGCCTTGGTGAGGGATGGGTAGGCGAAGAGGCTTTGGCTATAGCCATTTATGCCGTAGCCCGTCATATCGACAGTTTCGAAAATGTACTTGTTGCAGCCGTCAACCACGATGGCGATAGCGATTCCACAGGTGCCGTTGCTGGAAACATCATTGGTGCCATTGTGGGTTACGATGCAATCCCTCAGAAATTCAAAGAGTATTTGGAACTGCATGATGTTATCCTCTCCGTTGCCGATGACTTGCATCAAGGTTGTATCATTAGCGAATATGATAAGATGGGAACACCAGAGAAGCGCCAGTGGGACGAACGCTATTGCAAGATGCAACCAGCAGGATTAAAACGAGATGATTAAGCCTCACGACAAAACCTGACTGACAGGTGCAAGGTTACAAAGAAATCTCGGTAATACCAAATATTGGGCGGTATAAAGAATTAAAAAATTCAAATAACTTGGATAATTCAAAGATAACCATTATATTTGCAAACAGAATACGATGAGGCAGAACCCCTTAAATAAGATCATTATGTTTATTGAAGTTACGAAAGCAGATTATTTGGATGGCTACAGAGTTAAGTTGCTGTTCAATAATGGTGAGACGAGAATCGTAGACTTGTCTCAGCATCTTAATGGTGCTGTATTCGCACCTCTGAAAGATTTGGATTTTTTTAAGCGCTTCACCATCAAGTTCAACACCATCGAGTGGGAAAATGGTGCCGACTTCGCACCTGAATACCTCTATGAGATAGGTGTTGCTGCATGATATAAAACAGAGGGGCGTTTGTCTCGCGTAGGGGAGGGTACCCCACCAGCGAGCAGACGTTCCCTCTGTATTTTCCGTAATTAATGACTTGCTCTCTCTGTTTATATATTTACTTGCAGACAAAACAACTTAAAAACAACAAATAATAGAACAAAATATGGAAAAAGGATTAAAACGACAGATTTGGCTATGGAGAGGTGATGAGAACACTTTCAAGAAAGGAAGTGTTGGAATTGGATCGTCAGCCAAAGGTAAAGGTGTAAGCGATTTGCGGATTTTCAAAACCTATGAAGATTTGCGCGATGCCTACAATCAAAACTGGGATCATACTGATGTAAGTGTTCCCTATGCATATTGGCATTTTCTTCATAAGGTACAAATTGGTGATATTTTGGTAGTGTTTAAACCAAAACTTGTTGAGAAGAAATATCATCATTTACTTTACGGATGGGGATATGTAACTTCAAATGTTTATGAGGTTCCTAATGAGGATAATAATTTGCATAGAAACATTGAATGGCATCTGCCATTTTTAACAGAGCCAGTAGAGGATGTTATGATGCACAACACTATCTTCTTCCATAGTCCAAAAACACAAGAAGAAACTGAGAACATTGAGAGATTATTAATGATAACTGAATACAATAGTGATATGGAAACAAAAGTTGACGTTTATATCAAGTTGCTTGAAGCAAATCATAATTTGATTCTTACTGGTGCCCCAGGAACAGGTAAGACGTACATAGCAAAGAAAATGGCGGCGAAGATGTTGGGGACAGAAAATGCTGATGATATAGAAAGCAACGAGCAATATGGGTTCGTCCAGTTTCATCCTTCATACGACTATACAGATTTCGTGGAAGGTCTAAGACCTAAGTCTGCTGGTGATGGTTTTGAACTTCGTGCTGGTGTATTCAAGGAATTCTGCGCAAAAGCCATCAAGGAAGAGAATGATTCCAGAAAGAAGTACGTGTTTGTCATTGATGAAATTAACCGTGGTGAGATTTCAAAAATTCTTGGTGAGTTATTCTTCTCTATTGACCCTGGTTATAGAGGTAAGGAGGGTAAGGTAAAAACACAATACCAAAATATGATAGATGATGGTGATGTATTCAAGGATGGCTTCTATGTTCCAAAAAATGTTTATATCATCGGTACAATGAACGATATTGACCGAAGCGTTGAAAGTATGGACTTCGCCATGCGCAGAAGATTTGCATGGAAAGAAGTCACTGCAGAAGACAGCGAAGCAATGCTGTATAATAACGATAAGCTTAAAGCTGAAATAGTTCCTGAGATAATGATAAGGATGAGAAACCTCAACTTCGACATGAAGAAATGAAATACGGCAGTAATGATGATCAGATTCACGGAATATTGTTCGATGGCGCTTGGTTGTGGGAGGAGTACCTGAATACATTCTTGAAAGATTTACTGATACACCCACGCAACAAGACAAGAGAAGGCCGTCTATATATTTTTTCCGACCACCATACAGGAGAATGCTATCCCGATTTTTATAATCAAGAACATGGTCTAGTATTGGATGCTAAATACAAAAGATATGAAGGGTGGGGAAACGTCCAAAACAAGGATTTGTTCCAAGTTATAGCATATATGCATATCATAAATGGAACGAAGGGTGGTTTTTTGGTTCCAACAAAGAAAAAAGAATTATCCACTAAAACCATTTCTGGAGAAGGAAATCACAAGATGTCTGTTTTTGGCATGCCCGTTGATATAAATTGCCAGACATTCAAAGAGTATTATAAGTATATTGAACAACAAGAATCTCTATTGTATGAACAAGTGAAAGGATATTTGGTATTAAAAAATTGATTGCATACTTTGATGAGGGAATGGATAAGAGTAATAAATATGACTATATTAGAGTTATGTAGAAGTAAGAAGTATAATTATAACGTAGCAATCGTTTATGAAGATACCCACACTATTCAAGGAATATATCTGGCTGATAGAGACCATCTATGAGGCTGGGAAGATTACGTTTGCCGAGATAAACGAGAAGTGGCGGCGCACGGAGGAGAGCGGCGGCGTGGAGTTTGCACGCACGACGTTCAACCGTCATCGTGATGCCATCTTCGACATGTTCGGAGTCATCATAGACTGCGACCGAAAGGACGGCTACCGCTACTACATATATAATAAAGAGGTGCTCAACGATGACAGCGTGGCGAACTGGCTGTTCTCAACGCTGAGTGTGGGGAACATGATTGACAAGAATGTTGCCGTGCAAGACCGCATTCTGTTGGAGAGCGTGCCATCCGGCGACCGCCACCTCCAGCTCATCATCAAGGCCATGCGTGAGAGCCGGCGTATTATGCTAACTTACCGTCGCTATGGTGCTGCTTCGGCCAACTCGTTTTCAGCAGAGCCGTACTGCGTGAAGCTGTTCAAACGCAGATGGTATGTTCTGACAAAGCTTCAGCGAAAGTCATACGAGACAGGGGAAAAGCATTCCACGATGGCAATTTTCTCACTCGACCGTATCGAAGACGTTGTCCTCCAGCAGGAGAAGTTCGTCATTGACAAGAATTTCGATGCCGCAACATATTTCAATGAATGTTTCGGCATCGTCGTTGGTGACGGCAGCAAGCCGGAAAGAATAGTGTTGCGTGCCTTTGGGCTGGAACCGCACTATATGCGCGACCTTCCGCTTCACCACTCACAGAGGGTCATAAAAGAGACGGATGAGTACACCGATTTTGAATTGCACCTACGCCCTACATCGGACTTCATCGCACATCTGCTGTCACGGGGACAGTGGCTCCGAGTGTTGGAGCCGCAATGGATGGCAGAGGAAATACAAAAATGGCTCCAGGAAGCACTGAAAGGCTATCAAAAAGAGAGAATTGAAGAAAATTTGAAGAAAGAATAAAGATTTCTCCTGGTTGTACCGCGATATGGTTCAACATGCCATTAATTTTGCAGTCGTAAACTTGAATGTTTAACGTAAAACCTGTAGAATTATGGAAACGAAGAAGAAGTTTTTCATGGATTGCCACCTGGCAGGTCGTAAGTATCACGATGCAGACGAGGTCTGGGATAAGCTGAAGGTTGGCACTGTGCTGCAATTGCAGCGTGATTTGGAGAATCGTCACGACATTGACGCTGTGGCCGTGATGTATCACAACGATGAGGATGGAGATGATTACCGCATAGGGTATATCCCTCGCGAGGACAACGAGACCATCGCTTCGATACTGGAAATGGGGTGGACGGACTTGTTTGAGTGCCGCATCAGCAAGATTAATCCAGACGCACACCCTGAGTATCAGATTCATCTGACCATCAAGATTAAAAGAAAGGTTGCATAACTAAGAAACAATTTTACTATGGAACAGCAGACTAAGATTTTGGAGATTGGCAAAGGCAGGTCAATAAAAATTCCTGTGAACTATCAACATTTCATACTGGCCAATTCGAACAGTCCTGAGGCCTATGGCTGGAATCGGGAAGACGTGGTGTACATTCTAGAGTGTATCCAGAAAGGAAACCTTGAAGAACTTGATATGGATGCCGACTTGATGAACAGCATAGGAACGTTCTTCGGGGATGGAGTCTGTGTACAGCCGAACATTGAAGTTGCTGTATATTGGTTCGAACAGGCAGTTGAGAATGGTAGTGACCTGGCTCGCTCGAATCTGGCCGATATACTACGCAAGGGGAGTCAGGGCTATCCCAAAGACCTCCGTCGTGCCTTTGACCTCTACAAAGCTTGTGGACTGCCTTACGCTCATTACCGCGTCGGCGAATTCTACGAACATGGCTGGGGAGTGCGTCAGGATCTTGAAGCAGCCAAGGCATACTACCGCCAGGCTTACAAAGAGGGTCATGGACTGGCTGCCAAGAAACTGAAGAAATTCAATTTTTTAGAATAAGAGAAATGCCCACTAGGGAGATTAAGCCAAGAGCGAGGCGCTATATGCCGTTGTTCTCCAAGTGCCATAGGTTGAGACATCTATGGGGCGCAAGTAAGGACGTTTAAGTCTGAGGGCTCAAAAGCTGTTGCTTACTCGGAGAGCTATATGTACCAGAGTCCGGGTCAAAAGGTGGCAACGGTGATGGTGGGGTACATCTGCCATCGTTTTTGAAACAACAGGGCAAGGTGATGTGCCATGCTTGCAATTTTAAATAGATATGATATGGTACGAGATACATTTGCAATAAGCTTGCTGCGAGACTTCGTTAAAGAGAAGTTAGGTGGAGATATTCATAAGCTACGCACTTATGATTTAAAGACGTTGGCTGATGAACGCAAATATGGGGATAACTTCTTTGAGCGTTCGCCAATCATCAAGGCTATAATGTCACTTGCATTTGGTGATGTGTGGCCGGACCTGTCTGTAGATGCTATCAACAAAGGGAAGTTCGAGTGTGACTCAATCAATAAATACCAGAACCTCTTCGGTATTAACATGTGTGAGCAGTATTTCAAGGGAATGCAGAAATTCAACCCAACAAGTGCTCAACATCAGCGAGCCTTAAAAGTCGCACACCTGAGTTATACTGTAGGCAATTTGTGGGTGCTTCCCAGTTCTCCGTCTATTGCATCGCGGATTCTCGACAACAGCTATCGTTATTACATGGATAAGTTCTTGATTTCCATGTACATCATTATGACAGGAAAGAAGCGCGTTGACAAGAAACTACAGGCCATTATTGCAGACAACAAACGGATGGATGATTACAGGGGTGAAGGAGGCTTTGCCAAATTTGTCAAAGGCATGATGCTTGATGACTTTTTATATTACTATGGTAAACCTACTGGAGTATTCCCGTTTGTATGGAGTTCTATGAAGGACTTAGATAAGGCGACCTACTTCGATGCTGTTGACCAATACTGCTCGTTCTGTGAAAAATTCATTCCGAACAGAGCAGACAAAATGATTGGCAAAATAGAAAATGCACTAAATAATTATCAAGAGGAGAGCACATCAGCCGGTAAGAGTGATCAAATCGGTAAACTCACGAAATATGCTTTAGAGTATGACTTAATGATGCAGTCTTTCAAATTTGCAATGTCAAACGAGAAATTTGGTATTGGTATATTGGCTGATAAGGAATACTTTATGACACTTACCAGGAAGATGGGAATGGTGCCTGAAGGCTTTACTTGGAATGAGTTTTCTATCAAAGTTGAAAAAATCGATGATAGATACTCCGCCATTTTCTATGCGTTCCCTAAGCCTACGAAGGAGCCAGAAGCATTGTATGGCGCTTTTGTCATAGACCATGCAGCGCAGAATATTGGCTATTATACTCTCGAAAGAGGATTGACAGAGGGCAAATGGGCATTAGGATTAAACAATCCGGATGAAAGGACATTAATAGGTATTTATAGAGTAAAACCCTCAAAACAGAAATTCTATGAGTTGATATTTGGAGCAGCAAAGTTGTTCTTAGATGGTGATGTGGATGCAATTCTAACTATGCCTGAAGGCTATCATAAACTGAATAATATGCCAGACGATCCTAAAGGTGCTGTTAGTTATGGAATGAAAACATCTTTATGTGCTTCCTTTATCCAAGCATTCCCAATAGGGATAAATAGAGCGATGGATTTTAAAGATACCCAACAAACAATAGATGGTATCCATAAGACCTTGTCTGATACCCAAGCAATCATAGAAGTCAAAGTAGGTAAGACCCATAAAAAATATCCTTACGCCTATAGCATTATAAAGAATCAAATGAAGCCAAGTGGTGTGAACTATTTTATGCTATTTCAGGTTGGGTATGGTCATGCGGTGCTGAATATCAAAGCATCTTTCGAAGAGATTGGTACAACGGGAATTCGCGATACAATGATGTTTGAACTAGCTATACGTCAAGGAGTTATATCAATGACAGATACAAGCAATTGGTGGTATGATCCTTATGACAAGAATTCAAAGCATCCATACCTAATGAACCTCTCAGAACAGGAAAAGTTTGACGAACACTTTCCCGAACATCCTTTGTCACAATGCAGAAAATTTGTAAAGTATATTATTGAGAATCTATGATTACAGATAAGGAACTTGATGATTATCTCATATCGCAATGTTGGATGAGAAGCGACCTAACATCAGAACAGCTTGATAGTCTTAAACAAGATTTAGAGTATGAGAAGAATGGTGGCGACATACTTGATGGGTTCTTATATTTTGAAGAGGACCTTCAGAAGTTAAAATGGCAAAGAAAAGGTGGACTGCTTTCCGAGGATATGGAAAAGGTGAGAAGTATGATTGCTCGCTGCCAATGGACTTTTGCCAAAACAATGCCTTGGTGTCCGCATGAGTATATAGTTCGTGGGAAATGTCCCTTGTCAGAAGAAGAGTTTTTGTATTTTATTGACAAGCAACGGAACTATGGTAAGATTGAGCGGTGGGGAAAGTACATAACGCCATATCTCTACGTCGATGATTATAAGTATTGGACAATGGGAGCACCCGTTGAGGAAACCATTGTTATGAATAGGACTAAAATTAATAAAGACTGATATGATTCTGAGTTTTCCCATAAATAATACCTAAAAATGTATGTATACTTCATGCTGACACTCCTGCCGGGGTTAGAGTCCTGTGATTCCAACGGACTCCTACCGCTCCGGTAGTTATAGAGATGCAAATGGGGTAAACGACCTCGCATCTCTTGAAGGCTGGCTGGATGATACGAGTAGATCCGCGGCTGTATGGTAAATGCGGTTGCCGAAAGCTATGAGTAGCAGTTCTTTGCGAGCCAAGCGAACAAGTTCGAGCGCGAATCCTACCCAATCCATTTCCCATTTAGGGCAGGAGTCCCGTTTGTTACGGCAAGCGACCTGCTAATCTGGGAATCCTGTCTGCTGGTGAGAAAGAGTAGCACCGTGAATTCGGGTTAGCAAATCATACAACAGACATTATGCGGGATGAGATAGGGAGGTCAAGCCCCCGCATTCTGCACCAAGTTCGGACAGGCGCTTCGGTGTCTGTCCGAATCTTACATTTTGAGGGAAGAGGATGTTTTTTAAAAATATTAGCAGCATGTCCCATGATTTGAGACAACTTTGATATACCTTTGCACCATCATCATAAAGATGTGCACTTACGCGGTAGTAGTTGCAGCATATTCGCATCGGCGGAATCCCTTCGTAAGGCGAAGGCAACCGGTATGCAGGCACTGCCTTTTCAAAATGGTCAAAGCCTGATGTGACAGGCACGTACCGTTTTAACATTGCCAGGATGTCGCTGGGACGGCGCGATAACTTCAATCTAAGCTTTCCTGGTGATCTTCAAGGGACGAGTCGTCGAGGCGGCGCGAACTTCAAACTAAGACCTCCTTGTTGTATCAGAACTGGAAAGCCGGAGCCAGTTCTTTCATTTGGTGGAATTAAATCAGGAAGAACTATTTTCTTTGTCGCGGGGGACAAAAATACACTGCGGCCTCCCCTGACTTGCGGTCGACCTCTGTCGCGACTCGGAAGAGCACAAGCGAGCTTGGCTCTTCTCTCGCTGCTCCATCGGTTCGGCATAGCAAGCACGCTTGTTCTGCTCTCGCTTAATCGCAGCTTTATATGTCCATCTCGCCGTTATTTATTGGTTATGCCGTTGGGGGTAATGAGGTGGATTATTCTTCCAGCAAGTCGCAGAACATCAAACGGGTTCTGAGCTTGCGGGGATGCTGTAGCCGCTCGGTGCGCTCGGTTTCGTCCTTGGGTGGCTTGGTGTAGATGTCCTCGTCTATCTCGCGGGGGAAGAGGGGGATAAAGCCGTTCCTTTCGTAGAAGCGGAGCACTTCGAGCTCGTTCTTGGCATCGACGATGGCAAAGCGGCATCCTGTCTTGTTGTCTTCGTCGAGGAACCACATCTTGATGAAGCGGAGCACTGCTGACCCGATGCCTCGGCCAGAGAATTGTGCGGCCACGGCCAGACGACCGATGAGCACGCCGGGATAGCGAGTGAGCATCTTTTCACGATGAGTAATCTTCCACATGGCGTTGCGCCGGCTGCTGGGCAGGTCGTAGATGCGGATGCTGTCGTTGGATACGGTGAAGCAGGCCACGATGGTCTGCGCGTCGTCCTTTAGCCGGAAACAGTAGGACTTGCCCATGAGGAATTGGGTGTAGTCGAGCGCGTCTTTGCGGAAGAACTCGTCCATGTCGTCGTCGGTTCCGCAGGTGAAGGGGTGGCATGAGTCAATGACCTCTTGCGTGAGCAGCGAGAGGTCGCAGTTGGAAAGGAGCCATGACGTTTCCATAGATTGTCAGAAGCCTGAACGTTTCAACATCTCGCGCATGGCGATGTAGTAGGGATCTTTCGTGAGGTCTCTCTTGGGGCGCTGGGCGTATTTGCGCTCGGCCTCGTCGGCCATGTCGCGGAAGCGGCGTGCTTCATCGCCGTAGAGCGTGGGAATTGCTTTTATTGCTGTTGCCATAGTCTTGTTCCTTTTTGCTTTAAGTTTGTTTTCTCTTTTTATCAGGCTGCTACTTGGCGTATCTTACGGCTCTGACCTGATTCATTATGCGTGTCTCGAACTTTCGCGCCTCCTCACCGTAGAGGATGGGGTCTCCTTGATTGGTCTTGCCATATTCTTCTCCTATTTAAGATTGTCTGTTATTTCGGCTTAATTATTGGAAACGCAGCCTTCCAAGTAGGTTGGCGGGGTTTCCCCCGCTTCCCCCTTTACGAACCGTGCAAGCGGCTTTCACCGCACACGGCTCTTGTAATTCTAAATTAATTCTTGTTCTAATTAATTCTGCTCTTCCGAGCGTCCAGTACTCCAGCCGACAGCCCATGTGCCGTTTCTGGCTGAGGGTGCACACGGTGGCAAAG